>OJMG01001599.1_pt1 | contig 20667 bp, 17 predicted proteins | sample 1597141 | NCBI WGS metagenome assembly OJMG01 (sample SAMEA2452119, study PRJEB22498) | human gut metagenome | biome: human feces; feature: human gut; material: feces | place: Australia | collected 2012 | reverse complement strand
GTGAACGAATACAGTAATAACAATCGAAGTTGTCAACTAAATCCAGTACACATCACATCCCCATGTTTTGGTTGACAACATCCCCATGTTCTTATGCAGAACATCCGGATGTTGTCGGTTGAAACATGGGGATGTTTTTATGATTCGATTACGTTCATAATTTCATGAGAATAGTACTCTCTTCCGGTGTTGTATTCCTATGTTATTGGTTGCTTTTTATTGTCTTTTCATTGTTCCGTTACATACGGCTGAATTATATTAATGGATCATAAAACTTTTTAATCGTCATTTGCGTTTTTCATCTTTGTCGATGTAAAGTCTCTATAACCGAAATAGTTGCTAACATTATTTACGCATGCTCTTTCATAATTCAGAAAAAAACACGAAATTTGCATCGCTTTTGATTTTTTAGAATCGAACTTACTAACACCTTTAAATAAAAATAAAGAAAATGACTAAAAGTGCATTGCAAATCGCGAGGGCTGCTTATCAGCCCAAACTTCCGAAAGCGCTGAAAGGAGCTGTTAAGGCTGTAGAAGGCGCTGCTACTCAATCTGTAGCCGATCAGGAAGCTATTCAGAAATTATTTCCTAATACGTACGGTATGCCATTGATCAAGTTCGAGGCCGGTGAAGCTGTAAAGTTGCCTGCCATGAACGTGGGTGTTATTCTTTCCGGTGGACAAGCTCCGGGCGGACATAACGTGATCTCCGGCCTGTTCGACGGTATCAAAGCGCTGAATCCGGATAGCAAATTGTATGGTTTCATCCTCGGCCCCGGCGGCCTGGTTGACCATAATTATATGGAACTGACTTCGGATATCATCGACGAATATCGTAATACCGGCGGTTTCGATATTATCGGTTCCGGTCGTACGAAGTTGGAAAAAGAAGATCAGTTTGAGAAAGGTCTTGAAATTCTGAAAGAGTTGGGTATCAAAGCACTTGTGATCATCGGCGGTGATGACTCTAACACAAACGCTTGTGTATTGGCTGAATATTACGCAGCTAAGAAAGCCGGTGTACAGGTGATCGGTTGTCCGAAGACAATCGACGGTGACTTGAAGAACGAAATGATCGAGACTTCTTTCGGATTCGATACTGCTTGTAAAGTTTACTCGGAAGTGATCGGAAATATCCAGCGTGACTGTAACTCAGCGCGTAAATATTGGCACTTCATCAAACTGATGGGGCGTTCGGCTTCTCATATCGCTTTGGAATGTGCTTTGCAGGTTCAGCCTAATATTTGTATCATCTCTGAAGAAGTTGAGGCTAAAGATATGTCCTTGGACGACGTAGTGACTTACATTGCTCAGGTAGTGGCCGATCGTGCTGCACAGGGTAATAACTTCGGTACGGTTCTTATTCCCGAAGGCTTGGTAGAGTTTATTCCGGCTATGAAGCGTCTGATTGCCGAACTGAATGACTTCCTGGCTACGAATGCCGAAGAGTTCTCTCAGATTAAGAAGTCTCACCAGCGTGATTATATCATCCGTAAACTTTCTCCGGAAAACTCGGCTATCTATGCAAGTCTTCCCGAAGGAGTGGCCCGTCAGTTGACGTTGGATCGCGACCCGCACGGAAACGTACAGGTATCACTGATTGAAACGGAAAAACTGTTGTCGGAAATGGTTGCCACTAAACTGGCTACTTGGAAAGCAGAAGGTAAATATGTAGGTAAGTTTGCTGCACAACATCACTTCTTCGGTTATGAAGGACGTTGCGCTGCTCCGTCAAATTATGACGCAGACTATTGCTACTCATTGGGTTATACTGCTTCTATGTTGATTGCTAATGGCAAGACGGGGTATATGTCGTCTGTACGCAATACGACTGCTCCTGCAGAAGAATGGATTGCAGGCGGTGTGCCTATCACAATGATGATGAATATGGAACGTCGTCATGGAGAAATGAAACCGGTTATCCAGAAAGCTCTTGTGAAACTGGATGGTGCTCCGTTCAAGACATTTGCCGCTATGCGTGACCAGTGGGCTATGACTACGGATTATGTATATCCGGGTCCTATTCAATACTTCGGTCCGACTGAAGTATGCGACCAGCCTACTAAGACTTTGCAGTTGGAACAAGCAAAATAAGTAGTAAGTAGATGGTAGATAGAAGTTAGGAGTCAGGAGTCAGTAGTTAGGAGTTAAAATCTATGTAGCGTGTTAGCATTATGCCATTAGATTCTAACTACTATTTACCGACTATTCACTTCTGACTCCTGACCATTCACTTCTAACTACTATCTACTAACTTCTAACTTCTAATATGACTAACTCCCGTCAACCTATACCTCGTAAAAAAAAATCTGCTACTTCCCGTCGTTCTCCGCGAAAGACAACGAAAAAGGCCGTTCGTACTACTATGCCTATATGGCTGCGTAATGTGCTCGTTGCCGTCATTGTCGCTTTTTTCTCGGTGGCATTTTATTATTTCTTTATTAGGCCTTATGCTTATCGTTGGAAACCTTGTTATGGGTTGAAAGCATATGGAATTTGTGTACCTTGCTGTTATGATGTGCATGGTATCGATATATCGCATTATCAGGGAGATATCGACTGGGGGCAACTGACGCAGAGCCGTTTGACTGATTTTCCCATTGAATTTGTTTTTATGAAGGCTACTGAGGGAGGAGATCATGGCGATGATACTTTTGCCCGTAACTTTTCCGAAGCGGGAAAGCACGGATTTATTCGTGGTGCCTATCATTTCTTCTCTCCGGTTACTGACCCTTTAAAACAGGCGGATTTCTTTATTCGTACAGTGAAACTTGCTCCGGGAGATCTTCCTCCGGTGCTGGATGTGGAAGTAACCGGCAAGAAAAAAAAGGAAGAACTACAAGGGAATATAAAACGTTGGCTCGACCGAATAGAAGCACATTATGGGGTGAAACCGATTTTGTACACCTCTTATAAATTTAAAACACGTTATTTGAGTGATTCTATTTTTGATACTTATCCTTATTGGATAGCCCATTACTATGTGGATTCAGTAAAGTATGAAGGCAAATGGCATTTTTGGCAACATACGGATGTAGGCAGCGTACCCGGTATTGAAGAGAATGTGGATCTGAATGTATTCAACGGGACATTAGAAGAATTGAAAAAGATGACGATTGATAATGTGGCTGTAAAAACAAATGAAAAACCAAATGAAACAATGAAGGAATAAAAGGCTATGCCAAATGAAACAAGGAATAATGAAATAATATGCTAATGTGCCGGTTAATCACGCTGTGTACAAATGAAAGAATGATGGGATAATGGACACATTTGTTCATTTTAAATTATTCTTTCATTTGGCATAGCCTTTCATTCTTTCATTCCTTCATTTTTTTCATTTGGCTTTTCATTTGCCCCAGCCATTCATCCTTTCAGAATGAATTTTACGGCAGCCCAATGATTCTTTTCCTGATGATGGATGAAGTTTAATCCATTGCGTTCGGCTTCTTCACGGATAACGGGAATGTCGTCTACATAAAAACCGCTCATGTAAAGTTCTGATCCCGGATGCATGCAAGCCACATATTGCTTCATGTCGTTCAGTAGGATGTTCCGATTGATATTTGCAATAACTACATCAAAAGGACCTTTACCTTGCAATGTGCCGGCATCTCCCAATTCTACATCTATGTCTGTCACTTTGTTCAATTCGATATTTTCAATCGAGTTACGCACGCACCATTCGTCAATATCGATTGCTGTGCAGGGAGTAGCGCCACGCATACGTGCCAGGATTGCAAGAATAGAGGTACCGCATCCCATATCAAGAAGAGATTTTCCTTCCAGTTCACTGTTCAACAGTTCGCTGATAATAAGACTGGTCGTTTCATGGTGTCCTGTACCGAATGCCATCTGCGGATTGATTACAATGTCATATTCCGCTTTTGGCACATCGTGATGAAAGGTGCTGTGAATTACGCAACGATTACCGATTACGATTGGTTGGAAGAAGTTTTTCTCCCATTCTTCATTCCAGTTCTTATCTTCGGCTTCTACGTAGTTGTAAGTGATTTCCGTATCCGGTAACGGGAATTCATTAAGAGCATTTTTTATTACTTCTTCATTGCAGAGAGATTGTTGGATATATGCTGACAGACCACCTTCGCGTTCTATAAAACTTTCAAACCCGGCATCGCCCAAAACAGCAGCTAATACGTCATTAACAGTTTCCGTACAAGGGTTGGTATCAAACGTGAACTCAAAATACTTCATAGTTGTTTTTATTTGCAAAATTACGATTAAATGAGGATAAAACAAAGGAAAGTTACATTTAGAAACTTCTGTTCGGAATTTCCTCAGAAAAATTATCGGGTGAATTTTAAACAGATGATAACTTTATTTAATAGGTAACCTCTGATCCGGTATTGTTTACATATAAAATCATGCGTGAATCTTTTATAAATAGGGAAATCCCTATCATCCTTTGGGGAAAATCTCCCCGAAAGGATGGATACGTTGCTTATCTTTGTAACGTGAATGAAAGGATTAAAGATAACCCATAAACCACAGAGATATGAAAAAGATTGTTTTTTTACTGTTGATTGCCTTGTGTCTCCCTATAGGTTTGATGGCACAGAGCTATGATGATGATCTCTATTTCATTCCTTCCAAAGAGAAGGAAGAAGAACCTGCACCTGCCAAGAAGGAACCGGTTCGGAGAGAGACCACGACGAATATTTATACGACTCCCGGAACCACTGTTGTGATTCAGGACCGGAAAGGAAACACTCGCGATGTAGACGAGTATAATCGCCGTTACGATGCACGTGATAACGACTTCGAAATGGATAACGATACGCTATATATTAAGGAAAAAGACCAGCCGGATCTGGACGGAGAATGGGTGAACGGTGAGTTTAACGGTTCACAGGATGATTATGAATATGCCGAGCGTATCATTCGTTTCCGTAATCCTCGTTTTGCCGTTAGCATTAGCAGCCCGTTCTATTGGGATGTTGTATACGGAATGAATTCATGGGACTGGAACGTATATACCGATGGACTTTATGCCTATGCATTCCCTACATTCAGCAATCCGTTATGGTGGGATTGGAGATATAATTCCTATGGTCCCGGATGGGGCTGGGGATGGTCACATCCTTACTATGGATGGGGTGGTTACTATCCCGGTTACTGGGGTGGCTGGTATGGCGGTTGGTACGGTGGTTGGTACGGTGGCGGCTATTGGGGTGGTCATTGGGGACACCATCATGGCTATTATCCCGGATGGGGTGGCGGCGGTCATTACTGGGCCAATAACAGTTATACGAGTCGACGTTCATTTGGAAGTAGAGACAGGTATTCTTCGGGAACTTCCCGGCGTTCCTATACAGGAGGGCAGTCTGACCGTGCCAGTGTAAGTTCTTCCCGTCGTACCAGTACTTCGTCATCAGGTCGTGTCGTAGGTACGCGTACTTCTTCCAGTACCCGGCCGGGAGTAAGTTCGGATAGAAGAGAAGCGTCGTCTTCCCGTCGTTCTACTTACACACGCCCAAGTAGTACCCGTAGTACTTACAATAGCAGTAGCTCTCGGCCAAGTACGGGTCGTTCTTCTTCCAGAAGTAGTAGTACTCGTTCTTCATCAAGCTATAACCGCGGAAGTTTAACTCAGTCATCCAGCCGTAGTAATTATTCTAATGGGAGTTCAAGACGCTCTTACAGTGCGCCATCCAGTAGCAGTAGAAGTTACTCTCCCAGTAGCAGTAGTAGTTCGCGTTCCAGTTCTTCTTATAGTGGTGGAAGTTCTTCCCGTTCTGGTGGCGGTAGCTCCAGTCGCAGTAGTAGCAGAAGATAAGCTGACGTAGGTATTAATGTAAAAGTTCAGGATTATGAAAAAGATAATGATTACGGTAGCCACTGCTTTGTTTGTAAGCGGTATTAATGCACAAAGCATATATGATGCTACCAAAATAGCGAGTAAAGATTTAAATGGAACTGCCCGTTTTGTTGGTATGGGTGGTGCGATGAGCGCATTGGGTGGGGATATTTCCACTATGGGCACAAATCCGGCAGGTATCGGTATTTATCGCAGTAATGACGCAATGACATCTTTCAGTTTTTCTGCCTTTGGATCAGAAAGTAAATATAAAGGGTATGATAATACTTATAATTCTAAGTTGGATAAGAATCATTGGTCGTACGATAATATAGGTTTTGTAATTTCATCGAAAATAGGTAATCAGACTCCGTTACGCTATGTGAATTTTGGTTTTAATTATCATAAATCGAAATCATTTTATAAGAATATGGGTATGGAGGGGTTGTTGAATACAGATCCTAATGGTGGGATCGTAACCCAAACTTATCAGATGGCTAATTTGACGAATGGTGTGAAAGACAGTAAATATCTTGATGGTAGGGAAGCTTTCCGTGATCCGGATCTTGGATGGATGTCTGTGTTAGGATGGCAGGGATACTTGATTCAGGAGGATAAATCGGATCCCCAAAATCCTTATCGTTACATGCCGGTAACTACTGATATTCCTTATTCTTTATTCCGTTCCGAAGAGAGAGGAGGAATTGATGCATATGATTTTAATGTATCGTTTAATTTTAATGACCGTGTTTATTTGGGATTGACTGTTGGGGCTTATGATGTAGATTATAGCAAGTATTCTTCGTATGACGAAAGTTATGGAGAAGAGACCGGATATCTGTTGGAAAGCTGGAATAAGATTTCTGGTAGTGGATTTGACTTTAAGATGGGAGCTATTGTACGTCCGTTTGAATCTTCCCCTTTCCGTATTGGTGCATCTGTGCACTCTCCAACATTTTATAAACTTACTTTGACAACAAGTGCACGTCTTATTTCCGATATGTATTTGGATGGTAAATTGAAGCGTACCGATATAGATACATATAATTTAGTTGGTGATATGAATCGTGAATACAGTCTCCGTACGCCGTGGATTTATAATCTTAGTTTAGGATATACGGTCGGTAATAGTTTTGCAATTGGTGCGGAGTACGAATATGAAGATTATTCGACGATGAGGTTTAATTATCCTGAGGGAGATGCTATGTTTTTTGAAAATAATCAGACTGATATGTTGAAAGGTGTGCATACATTCCGTGTCGGTGCTGAATACAAGGTAATTCCTCAGTTTGCTTTCCGTTTGGGATATAATCATAGTACTACTGCTTTTAAAGGCGAGGCTTATAAGCAATTACCTGAAAATTCAATAAGTACTGATACTGATTTTGCCAATGCCCAGGCTCTTAATAACTATACATTAGGTATTGGGTATCGCGGTAACATGTTTTACGCTGACTTGGCATATAAGTTTAGTTCTTATAAAGAAGATTTTTATGCTTTCGATGATCTTTACCTTAATAAAACAGAGGTGACTAATACACGCAGCCAGGTACTGTTTACTGTTGGTATGCGTTTTTAATAGAAAGTTTCAATTGCAATAATAACTTTTATGTGTGAAAGAAATCCCCGGAGAATTTGCAGTACTCCGGGGATTCTTGTGTTTTAATGTTCCATATCGTATTTAATACTCTATCTTGTCTTCTTTTTCCATCCAGGCTTCAAAAGCTTTTATCGCTTCATCGTGCAACAACACCTCTGACGGCAATTTTCTATCTTCCGGTTTTAATTCCAGTTCGTCATAGATAAAGGAGTCATCGAAACCTATGTTTTTCGCATCGGTTTTATTGTTGCCATAATACATTTTATCCAAACGGGCCCAATAGATTGCTCCTAAACACATCGGACAGGGTTCGCATGAGGTATATATTTCATAACCACTCAGGTTAAATGTTCCCAATTTGGCGGCTGCGGCACGGATGGCACTAACTTCGGCATGGGCTGTAGGATCGCATGAAGCTGTTACGCGGTTCACACCGGTGGCAATTATTTCTCCGTCTTTGGCGATGACAGCACCGAAAGGGCCACCACCATTGGCTACGTTTTCGTTGGAAAGCTCGATTGCTTTCCGCATTAGTTCTTCCTTAGTCATTTATTTTCAGTATTTAAGTTTAAGACAAAGATAATCATTCGGATAATCATTGGCAACTAAGTTTTTCTTTTTTATTGTTGATACTGTATGGATGATAGTATAATAAAAAAAGAGGATAAAGAGATCATTAAAATCTCTTTATCCTCTTTTTTCATTTATGAAGAATGGAACATCACCAATACCAGCATGCGCCGAAAGACAATGGATATACATCCGGCCCTTTTCCTTTTTCAAATAGGCCGTATGTGGAATAGCGCAAGTAAAAGCCTAAATTGCCATATCCGGCTTGTGCCAGCAGATTTATGCCGACGGGATGTACATACATACCCTTACCGAGCGTTTCTTTATGTCCGTTTACCTTTGCCATAGACTTTATCCCGTGGCGTATTTCCACTTCCGGACCGGCAGCTACGAAGATAGGGCGGTGTCCGTTGATTCTGGTCTGCCATTCGATGGAGATAGGGATGCGGAAATGAAAGTAACGCAGGCGGCTTTTGCTATAATTGGTTTCATCATCGCCGGATACGATTTGCGTAGTACCGTCGGTCTTTAGGAAAGCCTGGTTACCGTCCAGACGGAAAGAGCGGTACCCCCAGCCTAACCCGAAGGTCATTCCCCAATGACGGTCGTGCGTGAGGGGAAGATAGCTGGTGAAAAGGTTTGCACCTATTTCCCATGATTTGGAAGCATTCAGTGATGCTCTGTCGGATGCACTGAAACTGTAGAAATCATTGGAAAGACTGCTGAATCCCATATAGAGGCCACTGGAGTGCGGATCAAAGCGATTGCGCTTTTTAGGGGCAAAAGGCAGGGCGTCCAATATGCTGGGGCGGTCTGTATCGATACGTGTCAGGTAGACTCCTTCGAATAGTTTTTCTTCCTGTTTGGCATCTCCGTCCGTAGTTACTTCTTCGTAAACTTTGATTTTCACATCACCGTCACCTTTCCGGATGATAATCGAGTCACCGCTTGTGTTTACAATGGTTTGTCTTCTTGTCGTTTCTTGTGCCATGACGCCCGTTAGCGGGAAAAGTATCAGGCATGCTAAGATAATTTGTTTCATGTTTTTTTTAGTTTTTATAGTTTTAATTTTTATAGTTTTAATTTTTTCTTTGAAATAGGAGGGCGACCAGTTCGTCCGAGTTCAGATTGCCTTCGATATAAATAAAGGTGGCGCTGTTCTTCTTACCCACTTTGAAGAGGATGAACCGGTTGAGCGTTTGGTTGTTTTTCTTTAGTTGCGGCAACTGGTAATAGGCTGTCAGCAGTTTGCCGTCTTCTACAATTTCCTGCAATTTCTTCATGGTTCCTTCTTTTCTGTCTTTTTCCAGACAGTCGAGGATGTAGGGCAGTTCTTCCGTTACATCTTTGAATACTAAACTTTTGTATAGGTTTATGCGATAAGAGTCCAGCATGTCTTTAGACAGTTCCACCATTGTCACGCCCTTCTGTTTACCATATTTCTGAAATATGGAAGCACTGTGTAATCCCTCTTGTGCCCTTATTTCTGCGGTGGCGGCAGAGAGCAGCAGGATGATGAATATTGTGCGAATAACTGTGTTCATACTTTCTATGTGTTGGTTACTTTATTTTTTAGGTTCTTTTATTCTCCGTCGAAAAGGCTGTTCAGCAGTTCGTCTTCATCGAGACTCACATTCCGGAAGGCAGTCATCGCCTGTTCACGTACCAGATTCTCGTCGGTGTAGCATTTGCCGTCGATGATGACATAGCTATCCGGCATTACGTTGAAGTGGCGATGAATGCCGGTAATGCCCAATAGAAGCAGTAATCCGGCAGCTATTCCGCTCATGCAGTATATCAGTCGACGGCGGAAAACTGTTTTTCGTGAGGGGACTGTCAGAGAGGAATGATCGGTACAGGCCTCTTTTGCCTGTTTGTTTTCTTTATCAAGGAAGGCAAACAATGGGCTGTACTCTTTCAGATGCTCCGGAACGGTCTCCTGAGTGAAAAAGCGGCGTAATTCCCGTTCTTCTTCACAAGTGGTGTCACCGTCAAAATATTTGTTTAACAACTCTTCTATATTCATACCTTTCTTCTCCTTTTTTCTTCTTGAATGGTTTGCAAGTAAATGTCTCTCACTTTTTTCCGTGCTCTTGACAGATTGCTGCGGATGGCTTCGGCACTGCATCCGGTGATCTCGGCTATTTCTTCTGTTTCGTACTCTTGCACGTCTTTCATCTGTATGATGGTACGTTGCAGGGTAGGCAGCGAGTCGATGATTTTTCTCATCAGCCGGAATTCATCTTTCTCTTCGAGTAGCCGTTCCGGTGTGGCCGACTGACTGGGGGCTTGTACCTGTTCCAGCGAAAGAGAATCCGGTCGTTTGGCTCGCCAGATATCCATACAAAGATGATGTGTCATTGTCATAGCCAAAGCTTCGATACTTTGGTATTCATCTAACTTTTGCCGCATGTTCCATAGCTTCAGCATGATTTCCTGCACTGCATCTTCTGCATCGGAGGGATCTTCTGTCAATTTCCGCGCATAGTTTAATAACTTATCGCGGAGGGGTAGCACGTCTATTTTAAATTGTTTGAGTTCCATTTACATCTATAAGACGGAGAGGTAGGGAAAACGTGACATCAAAGATAGAACTTTTTTGTATTTATCGGGAAGATCGCTTGTTTCCTCTCTGTATTACAATCTTTTTTATCACGTTTCTTTCTCTGATAAAGGAGAAAAAGAGTATTGAGATAACAATAGAACGATAAGAGATATATTACTAAGATATTATTTTTATAGTTATGATATTATCTTTGAATTATTTTTTACTATATTTGCAGAAGAACTGAATATTTAGTTTAAGTATTTAAAAATTAAGAAGCGTTATGCTTATCTTGTAGTTGAAAACGTAGGAAATTTTCAAAAGTGTACAAGGGTGGCATAGTGGTTCTCACGCTATAGCGTGGGCTGCTATTACTACATCTGTACACAAGGTTTCCTACGACCATCAACTACGGTGTGGCATTGCAGTTCCACGCTTCATCATTTTATTAAAGTGGTCTCTGGGGAGCTGGAGAGGCTATGAGAAAACAATGAAAAAATTATATTTTATTGGAATATTGCTGTCTGTTTTTATAATGAGTATTGGTTGCATGTCGTGCGGTAAAGATGACGATGAAGAAGATGTGATTACAGGTGGAACCGATAATACGATGGCTGCTTATTTTATTGGTACCTGGAGGCAGGCTGATGTTGACCAAGTTTGGACATTTAATGCTGACGGTACTTGTGTAAAAGACTATTCAGGGTATAATCATTATCATAGTGAAGGAACATGGCATTATGTGCCGGACTCTAAAACTCTGATAACAGATGTTGATGGTTGGATTTGGATTATAATTTCTACTTCGGAAAAGCAATGGACGGGTACTTCTGTGAGCGGTAAGAAAGCCTATACTTATAATCGTGTTGATAAGTGACTGTCTTTTGGGTTGTTTCCTTTTAGTTAAATAAAGGATGAAGAATAATTGATATTGTTCTTGATGTGATATAAATAAAAAGGTACGAAAGATTTCTCGTACCTTTTTATTTATATCAAGTTTTATGTAGTATCGGAATGCTTTAAAATAAGATTTTATATCTTTCCCAATATCTTGTCCATCACCCAGTTTGTCAGCGTAGCGCTTTCACCGTCGCAGGTACAGATTGATTTTCCTAACAAGTGATCTACTACGGCTTGGATGAGCGGTTGTTGCACATGTTCCGGGTTTTCAATGTAGAATTCTTCGCGTCCGCGTTCGGTATGCAAAGCGATGGGATCGAATGAGAATACGGAAAAACAGATCATGCCTTTGTCACCAATGATTTCGATGCGGTCTTCCTTGGCGGAATCGTGTGCTACAAAGCACCAGGAGCCACTACCTACAAGGCCGTTATCGAACTGGAAACAAGCGCTCAATGTATCTTCTGCCGGATAAAGTCCGCCACGATTGCTTTTATATCCACTGGCTTCAAGGATACAGCCGAACATTTCCTGCAACAAATCTATCTGGTGTGGGGCAAGGTCATAGAAATATCCACCTCCGGCAATATCCGCCTGAACCCGCCAAGGCAAGTTATCCCGGTTATAATCCAGATCACGGGGAGGCTGGGCGAAACGAATCTGTACATTGATCACGTTACCTATGGCACCCTCTTCTACCAATTCTTTTACCTTGATAAAATAAGGGAGATAACGGCGGTAGTATGCCACAAAACAAGGTACTCCGGTTTCACGCGAGATGCGGTTGATACGCGTACACTCTTCGTAGGTAACGGCCATCGGCTTTTCTATATAAGCCGGTTTTCCAGCCTTCATGGCCATGATGGCATAGGTAGCATGTGATGAGGGAGGAGTGGCGATGTAGATAGCATTTACTTCCGGATCGTCGATAAGCTCTTGGGCATCGTCATACCATTTTTTGATACCTCTCTCTTTTGCATAGGCTTTTGCCTTGGCACCGTCACGGCTCATCACGGCCACGACTTCCGAACCCTCTACCTTCTGAAATGCCGGGCCGCTTTTTTTCTTTGTCACTTCACCGCAACCGATGAAGCCCCACTTAATAATCTTTTCACTCATATACCTATTTTGTTTTTAAGAATCACAAAAATAAGAATAAAAAGTGGAATTAAGACTATTTTCTATTCAATTCATTTTTTGTAAATAATATCTACTCCTTTGATGATGCCCGACGGTATTAGCGCGTCTTTCGGAGAAGCTATCTCCGGATATGAATAGGTAATGCGTTTTTCAACCGGTAGTTGAGAATCGAGAATCATTCTGTTCATTAATGAATTGGCCACATGGATTTCCAATTCATTTTCTCCGTCATGGATAGCATTTGTGACATCTATTTCCCAGGGAGAACACCATACGATACCCATATCTTGTCCGTTTATGATAACTCGGGCTACTGATCCCAATTCCGAAAAACGCAATAATGCTTTTTCATCTTTTTCTGTTTTTTGCAGATTCAGTGTTTTCCGGTAGAGGGCTGTACCGGAATAATATTTTATCGATGGATCGGGGTGCAAAGCCCAATCTGATAGTGAATCGAATTTTACTTCTCCCGGTCCGCCCATAGCCGGGTCGAAGTATATACTCCAATCGTCGCTAACCGGAGTTACGGTTTCCTGCCGGTCCCAATGAAGAAGGGGAAGGTTTCCGGAACCGGTATCTGATAGTGTCAGAAAATAGGACTCCCAAGCGGCCATTTTCAAATGAACAGAGATATGTCCTTGTCTGTCGCTACTTGTGGGCAGGGTATATCTTTGGCCGGACATGGGATTCCATAATTCGGCAATTTTGCCTGATGAACGGAAGGTGAATATATCGTCGACTGCCGTATCTTTGTGATTATTTAAGAAATAGACGTCCGCATCTTTTAGTTGGCGATGTGCAAACCACACTTTTTCCTGTTTGATAGAAGCATGCTCCATTTTAATGTCGGGTTGTAGACCTGCTTGATAGACGGCTTCTTCCAAAGGCATTCCCCAGTATACAGTTCCCTTACCATAATGCCGATATCCGGACGAAGGTGTTTCTTTTCCCCATAGTTTATGGGCCAACGCTTCGTATTCTTTTTTCTTGCCGATGTCTGCAAATGTTTCTGAATATCTGGCTTTTGTGCCATATACCGATATTCCTTGATTGACTAAATCCGCAATTTTCTTTAATGCTTCTAAAGTGATTTCTCCATTTCCGGGAAGGATCATCATTCGGTAACTCATACCATCCGGTAATACGATTTGTCCGTTTTTTGCCGACATTCTCGTAAACAGGGCATCCGAAGTGAAAGCATCAAAGTCGAAGCCACCGGGGATATCGGGCAAACGGTGTGTGAGAATCTTCACAGGCGCATTTTCTCCCAGATAGACACAGAGGTCTATCAATGGCATCCCCTGTCTCATGATATAGGCGCAACGTGCCTGATAATCCCAGAAAGGTTTGCTGAAATCCCAAAAGGTATTGTTTCTGTTCAGGCAATAGTGACGGCCTCCTCCTGTGTTTCCGGGAATTTTGTCCAGCCAGGGTTGATAAGCTGATGCGCACACGACGAATTCATTGATGCCGTAACAATAAGCATAGTCTGCCAATGTTTTAAGATAGGCGAGTGAGTGGCTGAACTTTGCATCCGTGAAGGCTTCTGCAGAAGCTGTTTTTTTACCATAGAGATGTGCTGCGGAGGAGGATTCCTTGATGTCATAATTACCATCCGGATGTATGGCCCAGAATTCTCCTTGAGGAATGTCTACTTTTCCTTTTGCCTGGATAGGGTCGGCTACGATGCAAAGTGCATTTCCGGTGGCCTGTGCTGTAAAACTGACGCCGGATTCTTGGCAGATCTTATTTAGTGTCCCGTAATAATTGTCTGCAATCAGATCGGCTATGGTGCGACGGACATCATATAATATTCCATTGGTCTCTTCGGATGTGCCGATTATGTGCCCCATCATGGCTGGTAGAAGATGTTTTAGATCATATCCCCGTCTTTTATGGAATTCTTTGTCAAAGCCCGGAGTCCAATTTTGCGAGCCGGCTTCATGGCTATCCATAGCCATGCCATGTAGCGGCAAATGATGTTTGGCCAATGAATCTGATATGACCTTGAAATAGTTGTTCCACTGTACGGTGGCCGCCAAAGAGGACATTTTGTCACATTCCAGTCCCATCAGATTAGGACGCCCGTGTTTCGTTTTACTTCCTGTAGGAACATGCACAAACCGCATGATTACCCAGTCACCTGCGGGTACATCCCAAGAGATGGATCCGTCCGGTTTCAACAAGTGGCTGAGGTCCGTTATCCGGTCCGGGCGTATCGTTTCGTTGGTTGTATAGGACGGAGTGTTGTCCTTTTCGATGTATTCGGAAAAAAGTCCGTTCTTTTCTTCCCATTGGTCGGCTTTTGCTTGTGGAGACAAGGTGACATTCCCTAATTGCATACCGGGGCGTCGGTCGTCTTCCATGTACCAATCGTGTAAGTTCAGACGAAAATATCGTCCGGTAGCGGGAGGAAATGCGATTGTTTTTTGTTTCCACTGGGAGTGGGCTCTGTAGATGGGTTTCAGTGCACATACCGTGGTATAATGAATACCGTCATCCGATACCTCCAGACTACCTAAATCCGGTAATACCCGGTAACCGGTTCCTACGAACGTATCTCCCGGAGGGGCGGGGACATTAGTGGCGCTTGTGGTTGCTTTTCCTCTGGGGCGTACTTGGTAGGTAATGCTACGGGCTGTAAAATCTTTATGGAAATCGAGGTTTACGAAAACGGATTTTCCGGAGGGTTGAGCCGGTATCTCTACTGCTGGGGCATTTGGGGAAAAGAGGTCGGCTGCCGGAAGTTCGGTCAGGTTCGATGTTACTGTTGGCTTGATGTCATCGCTGGTTAACCATTGCTCGCGTGAAACCGGGAATGCCAATACGGCTACATCACGATAATAATCGTTTGCATTTGCGGGAAGAGGGAGATTGCCCGAAAAGTTTTTTCCGCCTTGAATCAGTGTATCGGATACTGTCAGCATCTGCATGCCTAACTCTTTTGTGATCCATGGACCTCCTGCTACGAAGCCGTTGGAGATATGCGTTTCAAAAGTTAACCCCAATCTTTCAGCTTCCCGGGCTGCATAATAGAGCATTGCCCACCATTCATCGGAAAAGGCATCCAATGCCACAGGCTTTTTTAAGTGTACCTGATCATAGAAGACGACCCCACCGACACCCGCTTTTCGAAAGGCTTCCAGGTCGGCAGTAATTCCTTCCCGGGTAGTTTCTGTTTCTCCATGAAACCACCATACCTTCGTGCGGGCTGAATCTTGTATATTTTCGAAACCATACAAGGCATCGGACAGGGTTGATTGGCGATGGGGATTGGTGTGGGCACAGCCATATAGAATAAAAAGTAAACTGATAAGGCAAATCTTTTTCATGATCATCCGGTCTTTCATATTCAGAATTTAATATTGGCAAAAATAGGGCTTTTCGCTTTTTATAAATGTGCTGTTTTTGACCGAAACACTTGTACTTTTGATTTTAGTCTGAATAATTCATGTCCAATAGTATGTCATTAAGAGAAACACATCACGCAAGTCATTCCTACTTACTACTTAACTACTTACTACTTACTACTTAACTACTTACTACTTAACTGCTTATTACTTAACTACTTACTACTTAACTACTTACTACTAAACTACTCTCTACTAAACTACTCTCTACTTAACAGGATAATATTTATGCAATATTTCTTTATACTCTTTTCCTTGGCGGAAGCTTGTAAGCCATGTGTTCAGGCTATCCAGCAGGACAGGCGATTGCTTGCTTACCCCCCAAGAGTAAAATTGCGTGAAACTGATGTCTGTACTGATATCCAGTTGGGGCAGTGAATCTATGGCCGCTTGTGCAATGCTCTCGTCGCAGACAGCGTAATCGATGTCTCCATGAGCTACCATTGCAATCAGTTGTTCCGAACCGTACTTTTCTATTTCACTGATATAAATCGTATCCCCGATCTCGTCTCCCAAATTACGGATACGAAGGATGGATGGAGAGGCTTTTACGACATGCAAGGTTCGTCCTGCCAGATCGAGTTGGTTTCTGATAAAGAGTGAATCGTTTTCGGACGTTGCTTTTCGCTGCACCAATACCTGTTTACTTAGGATTATGGGCGAGGTGAGGAGCAGCGAGTCTTTCAATTCGCTGGTGGCTGGAATGCCATATGCTATTACATCGTATTTACCGGTTTCAAGTCCTTTCAGACGTTGGTCAAAACTCATCACCGGAGAGACTTGTGCCTGAATTCCTTTATCACGGGCAAAGGCTTCTATCAGTTCATAGTGGAATCCGCTCACCGTATCGCCGTCAACGAAGAAGCTGATGGAATTGTATTCTGTTGCCGCGCGGAGAATACCGTCTGCCGCTATTTCCGCATAATCGCGCGGATGTCCTTCTTCCTTTTCCTTTCTTTGAGGCCAGAAAGCAAATACGAGGAAGCAGACGATGGCAATAAGCAGATATTTCAGATATTTCCTTTGGATGGGCTTCATAGATGCATGGTAGGATTAATCATAGAAATTCCAGGATACACCAAATTTCAGCAGTCGGGGATTGATGGGATAGTGAGGTGCATAGAATGCATTCGGACGATTGATCAATCCATCGTTTACGTGATACATCATAACGAAGAAACGTGTCCGTTTCAGATGAAGATTGGCATATACATTGACAATGGGATAGCCGCCTATCTCCACTTGATCATTGGTTGGCTGTAGGTGGAACTGTCCCGTAGCAGGCATATAAGCCGGTGCATGGTATTTGGTAAAGTAACGTGCATCAGCACCCAATTGAACACTCAGTACTTTTTTCGCCAGTTTGAAATCTATATACAGGTTGTGGTATAACGAGAGGTCCGGTAAGGGTAAGATTGTGCTGTTACTCGATTTTTGCCAGGTAACTTCATTGTCCAGATGAAGAATTCCAAGTTTGAAGTCTTGGGATAATGTGGCCGAAAGTACTTGGATGTTGCCTCCGAATTGTTCCGGAAGGGCTTGTTGGTTGAAATAAGTGTAGTTTTTAATGTTTTCTACACCGGCTTTCAAGTTTGTTTTCCAATGTTCGATGTTCAGTTCGCCTTCTATGCGTGTACGGAATTCTTTATCCATATTATCATCATCCCAATAGAAATGCTTGGAGTGGTAATGTCGCATATAAAATGAGGGTAATGTATTACTTACCGTTGCGCGTGCTATCAAACTGACCGTGTCTTTTCCCAAACGGAAATTCAGATCGAGGTCGCCTTTTACATTAAACTGTCCGATGGCTTTTCCCAATAATCCCACTTCGCCAATGGCATGATAATGAAGGATGCTGCCCTGCCGTTTAGATAATTCACCGCCTACAAAGACTTCATTCTCGGTATAGCGATCTATGCTGACCGAGTCTTTATTCATCAGTTCGTATTTACTTAATTTATGTGAGATAAAACCGGTCAGTCCGGCTTTGGCGTATTTATTGAAACCTTCGAGAAGGGAGATTCCCAATGTGTTTTTTACTCCTATATAGGAGGTGGAATCGTCGACGATATAAGGGACGCCCGGCTTGATGTATGTATTTTGATAATAGTCTTTCAACTGGTCTTCTGAAGTAAACTTATGCTTGCTCCATTCTACCTGCATCGTATGGATGAAGCTGGTGACGGGGACAAACTCCTGCACAGGTGGCAACGTGTCGTTTTCTTCTTGTGGCAGATCGCGGTGAAAACCTAACTTATAACGTTGTGCCAGAAAAACATAGCTATCTGAATTTCGGGAAGTAGCCGTACTCATAACCGTTGGCATATTGATCGACTCATAACTTTGCTGCCCGCCGGATACGGCTTCGGGATCTTTGACGTAGTTGTCGTCCGTGATTCCTCCATTCTCGTTGTTTTTCAGATAGTTATAGCTGTATAACAGTGTTCCTTCATATCGCTCTCCCATATAGCTGATGAAAGGAGCGGCATTAAAAAAGGAGGTACTCGAATGGTTGTAATATCCTCGTCCGTATAAGTAATCGATATTGAAACCGAAAGCCAGTTGCTTATTTGCGTTGACCGAGAAGTATGCTTTAAAGCGTTCTTCACCATTTACTTTACTACCGGCTTTATAGTATGTCAGATTGGTGTAGGGAACGTTACTGTTGGTGAAATTGAATTCGTTCGGCCGTATAAAGAAAAAGGAGTAGGGCTGCATGAAGATAGTCGGCTCCTGGGTAGCGTCACGGTCAAAAAAGATACGGGATATACGCGGGGCACCCATATTGGACAGATAATTATAGTGCCCTGTCATTCCTTCCGTAAGATTGGTATTCTGGAAGTTTAGACGTAATGTATCTGCAGGTGTACGGGTTACAGTTCCCAGATTTTCACTGATGTGCCACATGTAGAGCTTGGGGGGGAGTCCTTGTATTTCTACATTGCTACTATCCGGGTTTTGCGGACGCATGGCAGGATCAATCTGATTGCCGTATTGATCTACGATATTACCGAATTCATCTATCCGGTCGTCATACGGATTATTAGGGTTGACTTGCGCTTGGATAGCCAACTGACCTACAATGACAAGTAATATATATGTAAGTAGGAATCGTCTCATAATTGGGCGCAAAGATAGTACTAAAAAGTTGAAAGTTGAAAGTTGAAAGTTGAAAGTTGGCTGCGCTGTGATGCTGCATAGTAACTTTTAACTTTTAACTCTCAACTTTCAACTGAATAAGCTTTCAACTCTCTATTTCTTCCAAATTTTCAACTTTCAACTGAATAAGCTTTCAACTTTCAACTTTCAATTTTCAACTCTTTTATCAGTTCCATCCCTTTTTTGATGGCCTCTTCGTTCATCGGTATCAAGTGGTGATGGCGTTCGGGAAGTGTCTTTTTTAAGCCTTTGATGACATTTTCCAATGTTACGATAGGGCGGAGTTTTAATAATCCACCCAACACAATCATGTTGAATGCTTTGGCATTTTTCATTTCATTGGCTGCATCCATCGCATCGATACGATATACTTTGATATCCTTGCGCGTGGGCGGGTTGATAATTCCATATCCGTCATAGATAAGTATGCCTCCGGGTTTAATGCGGCTTTCAAACTTTTCGAGTGACGGCTGATTTAAGATGATGGCGGTGTCGTACTTACTGAGGATGGGTGAAGATATTTTTTCATCGCTTACGATAACGGTAACATTGGCCGTACCTCCACGTTGCTCTGGTCCGTAAGCCGGCATCCAGGTAACCTCTTTACCTTCCATCAATCCTGAGTATGCTAAAATCTTGCCCATAGACAGTACACCCTGTCCACCGAAGCCTGCTATAATGATTTCTTCTTTCATGTTAATAATGTAATAATGTGATAATGTGCCAATATGCCAATGTGCCAATTGTCGGTTACATTTGCTGCTTGGCTGAATTTATGCTACTATTATTCTTTATCTTTCAAATCACCTAATGGATAGAATGGAAACATGTGTTCTTCCATCCATTTATTGGCCTTTTCGGGTGTCATCTTCCAGCCGGAACTACAAGTCGATACGATTTCTACCAGATTGGAACCTTTGCCGTTCATTGAATTTTCGAATGCTTTACGGATGGCTTTCTTGGCTTTACGGATAGCCGGAACCGATTGTACGGATTGGCGGGTGACGTATGCCGTTCCTTCCAGTTGGGCAGCTATTTCGGTAATCTTTAGCGGATAACCGTGGAGATTCACATCGCGTCCGTAAGGACAAGTAGCTGTTTTCATGCCGACAAGGGTGGTAGGAGCCATCTGTCCGCCGGTCATACCGTAAATGGCGTTGTTTATAAAGATAATGGTAATGTTTTCGCCACGGTTCAGTGCATGGATGGTTTCGGCAGTACCGATACAAGCCAAATCACCGTCACCTTGATAAGTAAATACCAAGCGATCCGGCCACAGACGTTTGATGGCGGTGGCCAGTGCAGGGGCACGTCCGTGGGCAGCTTCCTGCCAGTCGATATCAAGATAGTTGTAGATAAAAACGGCACAACCTACCGGAGAGATACCTACGGCTTTATCTTCCATTCCCATCTCTTCGATGACTTCGGCAATGAGTTTATGTACCACGCCGTGACTGCAACCCGGGCAGTAGTGCATGGCATTATCGTTCATCAGAGTCGGTTTCTTGTAAACCAGATTCT
>OJMG01001597.1_pt1 | contig 20681 bp, 16 predicted proteins | sample 1597141 | NCBI WGS metagenome assembly OJMG01 (sample SAMEA2452119, study PRJEB22498) | human gut metagenome | biome: human feces; feature: human gut; material: feces | place: Australia | collected 2012 | reverse complement strand
AAATATTGAAATTTTCTGATTGACATGTGAAGCTGTCCTTTGATATTCTAATAGAAGATTTTACTCTTACTATAAAACCTTTTAGAAAAGAAAATAGACAAGCTAAGACAATAGTTTGATCAAGAATTAGAAATATATTAAAAATAGCATAGAATCTATTAAAGATTAAGAATGATGATATTTTATTCATTACTAACATATAAGGATAATCATAATATTTACTAAGTAGTAATGATGGTAGTAAGGCTATTAGAAAATATTCTAAGATAATAATTAATAATGAGAAGAGAAATCCTAAAAGATAAGATTTTCTCATTTTTTTAGTTTTATCAGTAGCAAAGATACTAAATAAAAGAAAAGGTAGATAAGTATAACTACTAAATAGTAAGGCTCCTTTAATAATACTAGTAGAGTTAAAACTACTAGATAAATAAGCTATATCAAGGGAGTGAGTAGCACCTGATATTTGAATTACAAATAAAATAATAAAGATTATTAAAGAAATGAAGGCAAGATGAGCTATTTGATCTAGTTCTCTTTTAGAAATTAGTAGGGATGTTAAGATAAGTAAAATAATTAAATAGAAAATATTACATTCTCTTAAGAAGTTTCTATTAATAAAGATAGCCGTATCTTTTAAAAGAATAATAGTAAAGATAATAATAACTGGTATTAATAAATAACTAGGATTAATCTTTCTATAGATAATATTTTTAGTAATAGTAAATAAAAATACATCAATAATAATTCCTAGTAAACAAGCAATTAAAGTATCATTACCACTTATCCTTATTATATTATGTCCATATAAGAGAAAGAAAAAGTGGGTAAAGAAGAAAGCTAGACTAAAGATATATAACTGATTATTTTTATTCTTGATCATAATTGTTTTCTCCTATCTTTATTTTAATATTAATTTTTTCATTAGGATTAATTAAAGTTGTCTTGATATTGTTATCTTTCTGATATGTTAGAAACTCATTAATCTCTTTTTTAAATAACTTTTTAATAGCATCTGTTAACTTCTTACTATTATTAATATCACTAGAAGATATATCCATTGCTATAGTAACAGTATCTTTTACTAACATAGACTTAACATTATTAAACTCTACTTCATAAGACTTATTATTAATAGTTATTTCTTGATGAAAAGATGTTAACTTATTATTTAAAAGATAATTAATCTTTGCCTGTTTAGCATCTATTAAAATATTCTTTTGGTAAACTTCTAATCCAGTGGTTGTCAGACCCTTATCTAAAGAAATAATAGGAAGAGTACTTTCTCTTTTTTTATTAACAATATCCTTTAGATAATCTTCAAAAGTACTAAGATAGATATTAGCATCATCTATTCTTTTTTTATTTATTTCTTTAATTATTTTATTACTACTATCATACTTTTTAAATAAACTTTTAATATCATTATTAGTACCTACTATTAAATAATTCATTTGTGTAAATTGTTTTTGAAAGTAATTAATTATCTCTTTATCTAATAGCTTACTTTGAAATACTACTAACTTTAAATGACCATAGTAGGCCTTCTTATTATTAATCTTTTTAGCTTTAAGAAAGATACTTCCTAGACTATTACCTTCAAAAGTAGAGACTTGGTAAATTGATTTAGTAGCATTATCAGTCTTTTCTTCCTTAATAGTATTAACAGTTAAAAGATACTTATCATTAACTTTTTCAAGACCTATCATATCTACAATAACCAAGTCATTCACTTCAACATAAGGAGTATAACCAGTAAGTAGTAATAGTATTAAGATAGGTATAATCATCTTTTTCATTTAATTACCTCTTTTCTTATTTTTAGTTAGAAGTGGATTTCTTTTTAGCCTTTTACTACTTCTAAGTTTGATAATGGCGTCTCCCAATTCTTCTTTAACAAGGGGTGAGAAAGGAGCAAAGTAAGGGTAATCTAAGGCTTTAGTAGTAACAAGTGAAGAAAGTAAGAATAAGAAACCTATATAGATACCGAAGATACCAAAGAACATAGCTAGAAACATCATTAAGAAACGAAGCCACCGAAGGGAGGCAATCATCTCTTGAGATGAGAAAGCAAGTCCAGAAATAGCTGATATTGAAATAACTATAATCATAATAGGGGAGATAATACCAGCTGATACGGCAGCATCTCCTAATATTAATCCTCCAAGAATAGAAACAGCACTACCAGTAGATGATTGTTTTCTAATATCACTTTCTCTTAATATTTCAAAGGAAATACTCATAAATAATGCTTCGGTTAAAGCTGAGAAGGGTACACTTTCTCTTTGAGCCATAAAGTTAAGTAAAAACGGTAGGGGAAGGGCTTCTTGATTATGAGTAGTAAGAGCAATATATAAAGCAGGTGTAAAAATAGAGACAATGAAAGCAAAGAATCTAATAATTCTAATGAAACTAACGTTAATTGCTTTTTGGTAATAATCATCTGGAGTATGTAAAAAATCAACAAAGAAAGAAGGAGTAATTAGAACATAAGGGGAATTATCAACTACAATACAAACTTTTCCTTCAAGAAGAGCTTGACTAACTCTATCAGGTCGCTCACTCATTAAAACAGTAGGGAAAAGAAAGTTCTTATCATCTTCTAAATAGCTTTTTAACATACCGCTATCAATAATGCCATCTATCTTAATATTAGAAAGAATATCTTTTACCTTTTTAACGGTATTTAAGGAAGCAATATTTTTCATATAGATAATGCCTGTCTTACACCTTGATTCCTTACCAATAAATAAAGACTCAACATAACAGTTTTCAGTTCTTAATCTTCTTCTAATAAGACCAATATTAGTATTAAAGTTTTCATTAAAAGAGTCTTTACTACCTCTAATAGTTATTTCACTACTAGCTTCATTAATTCCTCTATCAAGTGTTGCCTTTGCTTCAATAGCTAAGGCTTCATCCTGATAAATAATAAGAGCGAAACCTTTATAGATATAGTCTAACATCTCTTTTTCTTTAGTTAAAACCTTAACCGTATTATCAGGTAGATTATTATAAAGAAAAGTAATAATGTCATCACCACTATAAGATAAATTAGTGATTTTAGTTAGAATATAATGATTAATAAAGTCACTACTACATAACACTTCATTATGAATTAGATTAATCTTTTTATTATTAAGATAAAACTCATGAGTTACTAAATCAGTATTAGCTTTTAACTTACTATATAACTTTTCATACATTTAGTTATTCACCTCTAGAAGTAGTATGACCAAGAAAAATAAAATTATTAGAAAAGTCCCATAATTTCCCATAATTTCTAGATATTTTTACCAAACTTATTAGCTATACTTAATTCATGAAAGGAAGTGATAGATGAATAATTAGAATAAAATCTGATACTTTAATTTATCTTAATAAATATAGAAAAAGAAGGTGATAAATAGAGAAACAAATATGATATACTAGTGGTGGTGATTTGAAAATGTATAAAATATGTTTTGTAGAAGATGAAGTTGATTTACAGACGGTTGTTAAATTATATCTAGAAAAAGCAGGCTATGAAGTTATTTGCTTTGAAAAAGGAAATGATGCTATTAATTATATAGGAAATAAAGTAGATGCTTGGATACTAGATATCATGTTAGGAGATGATGTCAATGGTTATGATGTAATCAAAGCAATTCGCGAAAAATATCCTGATGTTCCGGTTTTATTCACATCGGCAAGAGATCAGGATTTGGACCGGATTTTAGGCCTAGAGTTAGGAAGCGATGATTACATAACAAAGCCCTATTCCAGTAAAGAATTAGTTTTACGGGTTAATAACTTAATAAAACGAGCTTACAAACAAACGGAAAGTCATATATTAGAAATAGCCTCTTATCAAGTTGACTTAGACCGAAGAGTTGTAAGCAAGAAAGATAAAGAAATAAAATTAACAACTCTTGAATTTGATTTATTAGTCTTACTCTCAAAAAATATTAATAAAAGTTTTTCAAGAGAAGAAATACTAGAGTCAGTATGGGGCGATGACTATTTTGGAAGCGATAGAGCAGTCGATGATCTAGTAAGAAGGTTAAGAAAAAAGTGTAAGGATTTAAATATATTAACTGTTTATGGTTACGGATATAGGTTAAGCTTATGAAAATATCAGGTAAACTAAGTCATCAGTTATTCTTATTAATCCTCGTGGTATTTGCAATTACCTTCTTAATGTTAGGAATAATTTTACCCCAAGTTGTAGTACCCATAACTGAGAAAAATATTTATAATTATTTAAAAGAACCGTTAGAATTTATCCAGTCTGATATTGATAAAAACTTAGGTGATAGTGAAATTGCCTATATCTATAAGTTTGGGGAAACCTCAGCTTATAGTGAAAATTTACATGACTTAATGAAATTCAAAAATGTAGGAGAAATTTTATCCTATATAAAAGATGATTATGGTAGATTTGTCTATCGCAATCAAGTATATTATTATTACACACTCCATAATGATAATGTTACTAAGATTGCTATTACAAACGATAGTTATATATTAAAGACAAAGACAGATATACTAAACTCAATCCTACCAGTAGTATTAATAACTTTTTTAATAATTGCCTTTTTGCTAATATTGTGGGGTAGTATCATTGTTAAAAAAATAGAAAAGTTAAAACAAAAGATTGATCATATAGATGATGATACTTACGACCACTCCCTATCATTTGCAGTAGAAGATGAAATTAAATCTTTAGAAATGGCAATAGAAGATATGCGAATTTCTCTAAAAGATCAAGAGGAATATCGTAATCAAATGTATCAAAATATATCACATGACTTTAAGACACCTCTCACCGTTATAAAGTCATATATAGAAGCCTATCATGATGATATGGAAGACGCTTCAACTGTTTTAACTGTTATTAGTGAACAAACAGAAAAACTAGAATTAAAAGTACATTCACTTCTATATTTAAATAAACTAGACTATTTAAAAAATAATATGAAAAAAGAGTATACCGTAGTAGATATGGAAAAAATAGTAGCTGCTGCAATTCGTGAATTCAAATTTAGAAGACGCGATGTTAAGTTTATTGTTTCTTTTGATAAAAATAGTAAATTCTATGGAACAGAAGAATACTTTGAAACAATAATTGATAACCTCTTAGCGAACTTTTTACGGTATGCCGATAAAACGATTAAGATAACTGCCAAGAATAATCGTTTAACGTTATATAATGATGGTCCAAATATTGACTCATCACTCCTTGATGGAATCTTTACTCCGTTCCGAAAAGGTATTAAAGGTGAGTTTGGACTAGGTCTATCCATAGTTAAAAAGACATTACTACTTATGGATTATGACATTACAATTAAAAACGAAAAGAAAGGTGTTTCCTTTCATATATTTAAGACTTCTAATAAATAGGAGTCTTTTTGGTTATACTTATTACTGGGTGATAAAAGGTGAAAATATTAATTACAGGTGGTATATCAGGACTTGGATACAGTGTAGCTAAAGAACTAGCTCTTAAAGGACATATTGTTTATCTTGGGGTTAGGACTAAGGAAGAAGAAACTTATCTAAATGAAAAACTAAAAAGGGAAAAGCTTATAATGTTTCCTTTAGTACTTGATCTTACTAATGATAATTACACTATTCCAAATGATATTGATATTCTTTATTCAAATGCTTCTCTTGGAAAAGGTGGTAGTATTCTAGAAGTAAATAGCAATTATCTAACTGATACTTTTAATGTTAATATCTTAGGAAATGTTAATCTAATTAAGAAGTATTTAAAAAATAGAAAAAAGGGGAGAATAGTACTAACTTCTTCACTTGCTGGTTTTCTACCACTTCCTTATCTATATAGTTATACTTATACTAAACTTAGTCTTTATCATTTAGCAAATACTTTAAGATTAGAGTGTCTTTATCAAGGACTTGATATAGAAGTATCTACTATCTTACCAGGGGCTTATTATACAGGATTTAATCAAGTGATGATTGATAATAAGGATAAGTCTAGTTTTATTTATAAAGATAAAGCTTTAAAGATGACAAAGTATCAACATATACTTTTTAATTTATTAGAGAAGAAAGACTTAACTAGTTTTGCTAAGAAGATAAGTAAGGAAATTACTAAGAAGCATCTTAAACATATTATATCTTTACCATATGATCAATTTATGTTTACTAAGCTCTATCTTTTTGTAAAGTGGTTGCTATTTATCTAAAATATAAGTATAATAGCAAATATGGTTGTGATTAAATATGGAAAAGAAAGTTATAGATACTTTAGATTTATCTTCTGATATTATTAAGAGATTAGAAGAGAAGGAAGAAGAATTAAAAGAAGTAGATGATACTAAAGATGAAAAGGAAAAAGAAGTAAAACTTTTCTATCAATTAAACGATGAGATAAAAAGGGAAACTGATTCATTTAATTCTTTTAGTAAAGAGATGAAAGATAAGCTAGATAAAGTAAATAGATCTAAGAAGAAAAATAATATAGCTAAGAAACTATTTTATCTAATGTTAGCGATGGAGCTATATAGAAAGACTCCTAAGAAAGCCTCTTTATCTTTTATCTTAGTAGAGAGTTATTTAATATCTAAAGTATTAGAAAATACTTATAGTGATAATACTGATTATCAATCTATCTGTGAAGACTTCCAGAAAGAGATATTAAAAGGAATAGATGATATTGATTCTTTTATTAAGAAAATAGATACTAATTTTGATACTATTTCTAGGATGAAAAAGGAATTAACAAGTAAATATAAAGATTATTTAGATACTAATCCTTTTAAAGATTTATTTATGGATTTAGATAATGTTACTACTTTGTTAGATTCAAGAAGAAAAGAGTTAGTAGATATTCATAAATCACTTGATGATAGTTATAAACTTAGTGAAGAAAAAATCAAGATTTTATCATATAGCTAAAATTTATCAAAAAAAAGGTTGTCAAACGTTTAAAACTATGATAATATTAAATTGTTCTTGATTTGGCGAGGTAGCTCAGTTGGCTAGAGCGCTCGGTTCATACCCGAAAGGTCGAGGGTTCGACTCCCCCTCTCGCTACCATAGTGAAATCTGCTCGAACTTTTCGAGTTTGATATACAACTAATTCAGAAATGGATTAGTTTTTTTGTGTTTTAGAAAACTATCCTACTTTAAAAAGAAAGGATGGTATTATGGTAAATATTATTAAAGAAAAATTACCTATTAAAGAATCGTTAAGAAAGAAGATAGAACTAATATGTGAGTTTTCTAAAACTACACCTAAAATCATTAATGGTAATATCAGAAAAATAGTTAGAACTAATATAACTTATATTGAACCTAATAGAATTATCATAAAAGATAAAACTTTCTTAATATTTAATTATTCTAATGAAATATTTATTGAAAACCTATCTAATAAGATAAAACTATCTGAATTAGAAAATTATTTAAAAACTAACTAATACTATGTATTCCCTATAAAGGAAATTGACAATCTTAAAAAAATGATATTATATATAACCAATGAAAGAGATATTCTCTAGAAATAAAGGTACATCATGATAAAAAACAAAGATAAAATAAAATTATATAATATTAAAATAAATGAGGAGTCAGTAGTATTTTAGACTTTACTAGGTACTATTGTCTCCTCTTTTTTAGTAAAAGAAGTTGAAGAATATGAAAGATGAAGAAAGAATATGTGGTTTGTATTTAAGAGTATCTACTGAAGACCAAGCCAAAGAAGGATTTAGTTTACCGGAGCAAAAAGAACGATTAGAAGCACTTTGTAAGTTCAAAGGATATAAGATATATGATTACTATACTGATGCTGGAATAAGCACTAAAACAGGTAATCATAGACCAGAATTTGATAGATTAATAGATGATGCTAAAAATGGCAAGATAAACACTGTTATTGCTTTAAAACTAGATAGATTATCAAGAAGTATATATGACTGGGAAAACCTACTTAAAACCTCTGAAAAGTATGGATTTGATTTAGTATGTGCTAATGATGATATTAATACAACAACAGCTAATGGAAAAATGGTAACGAGAATAATGATGTCAGTTTCACAAAATGAAATAGAAAGAACTTCTGAAAGAACTAAAGTTGGTATGGCAGGTGCTATTAAACAAGGTCATATTCCAGCAGTTTGTCCTATTGGTTTTAAAAGAGTTGATAAAAAATTAGTTCCTGATCCGCTTACAAAAGATATAGTTATCAGAATATTTAATTTATACTTTGAAGGTAATTCTTATAGCACTATTGCAAACATTTATAATAAAGAAAGAGTATTAGGAAAAACAAGTTGGTAAATCTGATGTATTTACTAAAGAATCTTTAATACGATTGCAAGATAAAATGAGAACTTTATGTATTGAAGAGTTTAACCAAGTATATAGTTTAGATTCTACTTTAAAGCAAAAACACAAAGGTAAAAATAGAGATATTCATGTATCTGATATGGATAACTATATTGAAATGAAAATCAAATTGAAAAGAATACTGAAAATCTAAAACAAGCAAATAAAAAATCTTCAGAGTTGAAACAAAACTCTAAAGATATAAAAGATAAAATTGATAAATTAAATAAGGATAATTATATTTTATCAAAAGAAGATAAAGATTCTTTTATCGACTTTATCGAACATGTAGATAATATTAGCAAAGAATATGATAAAATACAAACTTTATCTAATACATTAGTTACTGCTCATGAACAATTAAAAGATAAAAACAATAAGATTAAAACTCTTACTGAAAATAATGAGGCACTTGATTTAAGAGTTAAGACTTTAAATGATACAATTAAAGAGAAAGACAATGAAATATCATTTTTAAAATCAAAAATTCACGATTTGAAAAACACTCTTGAATATTGGAAAGATAAGTTTGAAAAACTAATATCATTCTTACATGATAAACTTCATAGTTGGTATGATAAAGATGCTAAATATATTGATGCTGTTAATGAAATGTATGATGATATTGAAGAATTAGATTTAAACAAAGAAAAAGATGATTTTGAAAGATAATTAGTAAAATAATGGTTCAAATAGAAAAAGTATGTTATAGTCTCAACTTAAACACTTTTTAAAGATTAAAAGCTCCCTAAACCTTATAAATAAAGGCTTAAAGAGCTTTTTTGCTACTTAAAAAAATGCGTACATTTTCTGTTTTTTGTATTTTTACAAATTTTGTATAAAATTTTGCTCAATTATGATATTATATCGATAATAAGCAAGACTTGTTGTTTAATTTTTTTGAATTATATTCTCTACCACTATAATGAGATTATATCACTGTACTGATAATGTGCGCAATAATAAAATTAAGAATTTGACAAAAAAATGGCTAAATTACGTGGTATATTCATGTTTTGCTGTTTCAAAAGTGTTTAAGTTCCGAGATAATTAGTAAAATAATGGTTCAAATAGAAAAAGTATGTTATAGTAAATAACTATAAATAAGGAGGTTTTGTAATGACTATTGCACAAGCGGAAAGATTTTATGGACAAGACACAAAAGATTATGAAATAGAAAAGAATAAAGATTTTTTGATTTGGCTAAAAACTTCAATAAAAGATGGTTATCATTGTTTTATAGAAACAGAAGAATTACAAGAATTAATTGATAGTATTGTTAATTGGTATGAAATTAAATATCCTGAAAGAGAATTAGAATATTTTGAAGGAACTAGGCATATGAACTTCCAAGATATTAGAAGAATTTCTGATGTAATGGATGTTAGACAATTACTATTTAGGTTACCACATAATCAATTATGTTTAATAGAATGTGGATATAGAGCAAAAGGCTGGGGACAACATCCAATTTATGAAAATGGTAAAGAAATTGGTTGGAAAGCTCAAATATTTATGAGTATAAACAGAAAAAATGAAGAAGAATCTGATTCATTGCTTGGTAAAACACCATATTTTTTACTTCATGCTGATCATATGACTGGTGAAGTATCAAATGACTATGAGTTAGAAGAATATTTAGACAGCGAAAAAAACTTAAACTTAGATGAACTATTATCGATATTTAAAGAAAAATACACTGATGAATTAGATTTTACTGAACTAAAAGAAAGTGTTTATGATCATAATTGTGATATGGAATTAAGACATAGAATTTTACAATCAGTTGCACTTAAATTATTATATTCAAGAAATACTATTCCTGAAAGAGGATATGAGAGAGCAAAAAGATTTATAAATGAATTTAATAAAAAATTAGGTCTTGAATTATCTACAGAACAAATTGATGAAATAATTCATAGAGATTACACTAATGGTGAAAGATGGGAACATGTTTTAAAAACCTATGTTGATGAAGATGGTGAAGAGCATTCATATTGGACTGTTGAAGATGTAGCAAAAAAAGAACAACAAAAAGAAAAATCTAAAGGAATAAAAAGATTAGCAAAAAGAATGTTTAATAAAAATAGATAGTAAAAAATAAGAGCTAGTAGAGACTTATTAATATGATAAGGAATACTATGCTCTTTTTTAGTAGTTAGGAAGAATAATATTATGTCTTAAAAAGATAGAAAAAAATTTTTTAATAGTTTAGAAGAACATTCAAAAATAAAGTTAAAGGTAATAACAGAATATATTAAAACTTGTATAAGGAAAGTGCGTTTAAATTATTGCTGAATGAAGCTGAATGGAATAACAAAAAATTAATACAAATAGATAGATATTATCCAAGTAGTTAAGTATGTAGTGTATGTGGGTTTCAAAATAAAGAGTTAAAGAATCTAAGTATAAGAAAGTACAAATGTCCAATGTGTCATACAAAGCATGATAGAGATTTCAACGCAAGTGTGAATATAATGTTTGAAGGTTTAAAAATATATATGCAGGACTTAACTTAAAATAAAATTCAGCGAAAAATAACAGGGTGGCGACCATCCGATACTGGTCTGTGGAGAACTAATTTAGTTCGGTGAAGCAGAAAAACCTTACCGTGAGGTAAGGCTGCTGAAAAATTGTTTTCAGTTTTGTTCTTGAAATTTTATCCCTACTTATGTTATATTCTTATTGTAGGGTGGGGGTCAAAATAAATGAGACAGACTGTAAGTGATGATGTACGTCAATCAAATTTTGAATTAATGAGAATAGTATCTATGTTGTTAATAGTAGCCTATCATTTTGCTTATAATACATCACTTTTACAAACAACGTCTGGATTTATTCACTTTGTAATACTTGTTTTTATGTATTTTACAATTATTCATGTTAACTCTTTTATTGTTTTAATGGGTTATTTTCAATGTGATAAAAAATTTAAAATAAATAGATTGATTTCTATGAATAACAGTGGTTGGTTTTATAAAGTATTATTTTTAATTATATTTTTGTTAATAGGAATTAAAATAGAAACTTTAGAAATTGTTCAATTAATATTACCAATAACCTTATTTAATCAATATTGGTATTTGGCAATATACTTACTATTATGTTGTTGTAGTCCTTTTTTGAATTTTTTGATTAATAATATGACTAAGAAACAATTTCATAGATTATTACTTTCATTGTTTTTAATAGGCTCTATAGTGCCTTTCTTTACGGGACAACTAGCATTTAATAATAATAAAGGTTTTTCTTTGTTAACTTTTTGTCTATTATACTGTTTTGGAGCATATTTAAAAAAGTTTCCTATTAAGAAAAATTATTTTTTTAAAGTGTTCTCCGTTAACGCTAGAAGATTGATTTTTATTTTTGTATTCCTTTTATGTGTTTTTCTTAATGCCTTACTACATTATCATGGTGAAGAATTATTGATATCGGAACATAGTATTTTAAAAGAGATTGGTAGATTGTTAACAGCCTTACCAGATTATGATAGTCCTATTATAATAATTCAAACTTTAGTATATTTTCTTTTATTTGAATCGTTTAGTTTAAAAAGTAAGTTTATAAATAAGGTTGCTTCTTGTTCATTTGGCGTCTATTTGATTCATGATAATATTTTGGTACGGAGATATTTATATAAGTTTTTCTTTATAGGAAATTATAGTCCAACTTTTATACAGATATTTGTTAGAATAACACTAGCAACTATAATAGTTTTTAGTATATGTATAATTATAGAAATGTTTAGAAAAACACTATTTTCGTATATTAAAAACAGAAAAATATCAAAGAAAATTAATAGCAAAATTAAAGAATACTTTTATTCAATAAGAGTTGATACTAGTACTTAACAAATATAATAATTTAGAAATAAATGTTTTTCACTTAACTAGTGAATACGTATGGTATAATAAATTAGATGGGGTGATACAATGAAAAAAAAGTTGCTTTTTGCTTTTTTCTTATTATTGATGGGTGTATTTATTAATGTTAAAGCTTTTAATAATACATTATTAAATGTTGACTTTCCAAGAAGTAGTAGTAATGTCAATAATGAATTATTAGTTCAAGGATGGGTAATGAGTGAGACTGATAATAATATTTCTATAAGTATAGATGGAAAACCAATAACTTCCTTAATTAATCGTAATGAAAGAGAAGATGTTTTAGCAGCTGTTACTGGTTATGGTGGTGATAGGAATAAAACACCTGGTTTTCAAAGTTTTATAGATATTAGTAAGTATGATTATGGAAAGCATTCTCTTAAAATAGAAGCATTAGATTCTAATAATAGATTACTAGCAAGTGAGCAAAGAGAATTTACTATCAAGGCTCCAGCAACATTATTAAATGTGGATTTTCCAAAGTATGATAGTACAAATAAAGATAATATTTTTGTTCAAGGCTGGGTAATGAGTGAATTAGATGATTTTGATGTACAAGTCTTTTTGGATAATAAGAAATTAGATATTCCTGTTTCAAGATATTTAAGAAGCGATGTTATATCAGCAGTCAAGAATTATGGAGAAAATAATACTAATCCTGGGTTTACAACACTTGTCAATACAGAAAATGTAGAAGATGGTAAGCATACGCTAAGTATAAAAGTAGTTAATAAAGATAAAATTGTAGAAGAGAAAAATATAAATATAAAGATAAAAAAATATATTTCCTTTTTAAATGTCGATTTTCCTGTTCAAGATAGAAATGAATATTCCAGTTTGTTTGTTCAAGGATGGGTAATGAGTGATGATCAAAAAGGAAAATTAAAATTCTTTATTGATGGGGTAGAAGTAACAGCAGATGTTTTAAGATATGCAAGAGATGATGTAGTTAATAGCATTAATGGTTATGGAGGTGCTATTAACACTAATCCTGGTTTTACAACTGTTATTGATTTATCACCATATTCATATGGTATACATGTGTTAAAAACTCTATATTATAATAGAAATGATGAAGTTATTGCTACTTCTTCAAAGAAATTTAAGATAATAAAACCAAAAACTATTGTTAATTTAGATTTTCCTAGTAATAATCAAACTGTATCAAGTGCTGTTTATCTAAATGGTTGGATGATGAGTGAAGATAAAAGGACAAACTTAGAGATATTGGTAGATGGTGAAAAAGTTGACTCTTCAATAGAGAGAGTAGCAAGAGATGATGTTTTAAAAGCAATTAAAGGATATGGTGATAAGGAAGAAAACGAATTACCTGGTTTTTTAACTAAACTTGATTTAAGTAATCTATATGATGGTAAACATACTATAACAATAAGGGCATTAGATTGTCATGGAACAGTAGTTAATGAAACTAAAAGAGAAATACTTTTAAAAAAGTATGAGACTAATTTAGATATTTTAACTCCAAATGATGGTGATACATCAAAATTATCTATGACTATAACAGGTAAGGTAAATACTACTGCTTTAAATAGTGAAATGGAGTTTTATATTGATAATAATAAAGTTAGTCCTACTTTATCTATGATAGATAATTCATTTAAAGCAAATATTGATACCAGTAATTTAGCTGATGGGACGCATTTATTAAAAATTAAACTGCGAACAAGTCACCTTAATGAGATAATTTTTGAGGCAACAAGAAAGTTTAATATAAAAAAATATGATGGAATTATTACTCTTGATTTTCCTAGTAGTGGCTCATTAAATAAAGATAATGATGTTTTTGTTAGAGGCTGGGTAATGAGTGAAGATGTTAATAGTAAAGTAAAAGTCTTTTATGATGATAATGAAATAACTGATGTTATAAGAACTAATAGGGAAGATGTTTTAGATATAATAACAGCGTATGGTGGAAGAGAAACTAATAAAACTCCTGGTTTTCAAACAACAATATCTAGTAAGCTATTAACAACTGGTTATCATACTATTACCATAAATTTATATAATTCAGTTGATGAAATTATTAAAACATATAACAAGAAAGTTTATATATATGATAAAATGAAACTAGGGATTGATGTTTCTCAATATAATGGTAATATAGATTGGACCTCAGTAAAGTATAGTGGCATGGTTGATTTTGCTTTTGTAAGACTTGGTTTTAGAGGCTATGCTCCTACTGGTAAGATGGTTACTGATACTAAATTTGTTAGTAATGCTACTTCTTCTATTAATAATGGTATTAATACGGGCGTTTACTTCTTTAGTCAAGCAACTTCTTATGAAGAAGGACAAGCAGAAGCTAATTATGTTCGAGAAATTTTAGCTCTAAATCCTGTTGTTTCATCTAACTTAAAATTACCGATTGCTCTTGATGTTGAGTATTCTACTGAGCCATCGCATAATGGAAGGGCTGATAATATTTCTACTTCTTCAAGAACTGCTGCTATCAGAGGTTTTATTGAAACTATAGAGAAGTATGGCTTTTCATCTGTTATTTATATTAATAAAGATTTTCTTTATAATAAAGTTGATATGAAGCAAATTGGTAATTGTGATATTTGGTTAGCTCATTGGACTTATGATTACAATGATAAAAGTGATTATGCTGGTGCATATAAATACTGGCAGTATAGTAATAAGGGAAGTGTCTCTGGAATTATAGGTAGTGTTGACTTAGATATTCTTTATGAATAAAATTGTTTATAAATGATATTAAATGTTATAATAATAAAGAAAGTGAGGGAGGAATTATTCCTAATCTATTATGGAGAAGAAAAAAAATTATTCAATAAAAATTGAAAATGTGACTAAAAAATTTAAAATATATTCTGATAAACCAAATACTTTAAAGGAAAGAATTGTGTTTTTTAAGAAAAATAATGTTGAACATAGAACAGTATTAGAAGATATTAATTTAACAATCAAGAAAGGCGAAACAGTTGCTCTTATAGGAGTTAACGGTAGTGGAAAAAGCACATTATTAAAATTAATGACTAAAATTATTTACCCAACTACTGGTAAAATAACAACTGTAGGTAAACTTACATCATTATTGGAATTAGGAGCTGGCTTTCATGATGATTTTACGGGCAGAGAAAATATATATTTTAATGCTGCTATATTTGGTTTAACTAAAGAAGAAATAGATGCTAAAGTAGATGATATTATTGCTTTTTCAGAACTAGAAGAATTTATTGATAATCCAATAAGAACCTATTCATCTGGGATGTATATGCGTCTTGCTTTTTCTGTAGCTATTAATGTTAATGCTGATATATTATTGATAGATGAAATACTAGCAGTTGGTGATCAACATTTTCAGGAAAAATGCTATCAAAAGTTAAATGAATTAAAAGAAAGTGATAGGACAATTGTTATTGTCAGTCATAGTTTGGATGCTTTGAAAAAGTTATGTACTAGGGCTGTTTGGATACATGATGGTCATATAAGAGAAGATGGAAATGTTACTAAGGTAATTGATCATTATTTGAAAGAATGTGAGTGAGGTACAATATGCAATTAATTAATAATCTATATAATTATCGTGAGTTACTAAAGAGTAATGTTAAGAAGGAAATTAGAGGGAAATATAAAGGTTCAATTTTGGGAATACTTTGGTCATTTGTAAATCCTTTATTAATGGTTTTAGTGTATGCTATAGTATTTCCATATATTATGCGTGTTAAAACAGACAATTATCTTGTTTATTTGATTACTGCTATTATTCCATGGAATTATTTTACGACAGCTATTAATCAAGGGATGATTACAGTAAGAATGAATGCCGGTATTATTAAGAAGGTTTATTTTCCAAGAGAAATTTTACCTATATCAGTTGTAACTAGTGGATTAGTTAACTTTTTCATAAGTTGCATTATTATTTTGATTTTTTGTATATTTAGTGGAGTAGGTTTAAGTTTTCATTTATTGTTATTACCATTTATTGCACTTATTCAGTTCTTTTTAACACTTGGAATAGTATTTGCTTTGAGTGCAATTAATATTTATATAAAAGATACAGAGTATATTATTCAGTTCTTTTTGAATATGTTATTTTATGCTACTCCAATTTTATACCCAGCTACTATGTTTCCTAAAGCAATTCGTTGGGTTTTATATATCAATCCAATGTCACAATTGATAGATGCTTATCGAAATATATTTTTATATCATGAAATGCCTAATGGTTTAGGAATAGTATATATTATTATTGTGACAACAATAATTTTTGGAATAGGACTTGCTATATTTAGAAAACTAGAAAAAGGCTTTGCAGAGGAGATTTAATCATGAAGAAAAAAGAGTTGTTTGTAGTAGAAGAACAAAAAGTTTGCGGAATCAACAAGCCCCAAGTAATTTTGAAAATTAAGGGTGATTCAACTAACTATGATTTTAAAGTAACTGTAGATGGAAAAGATACTAAATATGATATTTTTTCTATAGATAGTGAAACATTTGTATTTAACATTAATGTCGAAAAAGATAGTAAAATGATAGAAGTGTATGCCATAAGAGGTAAAAAGAATATACTAATTGTTTCAATTGAAAATAAATTAATTCTAAGACTAAAGGAGAAACTATTAGAAATTATTAGAAGATTTGTTGCCAAATTTAAACTAATAATGCATGTTTTATATAAAGGAATTAAATTTTTATGGAGAGAATATCACTTTCTAGTACCACCTAGTATGTGGAAAAAGTACTTTAAAGACTTTAAATGCCGTATTAATGGTACTACTGATAGATTTTATAATCCCTTTTATGTTTCTGAGTATAATAAGTGGTTGAGAGAAAACACTAAAGAAACTGAATATAAAGAATTAAAATATCAACCTAAGATTTCTATTTTAATTCCTGTATATAATATTGAAAGACGCTATTTAGCTGCTTGTCTTGATTCTATACTCAGTCAAACTTATGCTAACTATGAAGTATGTTTAGTCGATGATCATTCAACACTTGAAGAAACTAAAAGTACGCTTACTGAATATAAAAATAAGGATGAAAGAATTAAAGTAAAATATAGAAGTGAAAATGGACATATATCTAAGACAACTAATGATGCTTTAAAAATGGCTACTGGTGATTTTGTAGCTTTAATGGATGATGATGATTTACTAACACCAGATGCTTTATATAAAGTTGTAAGTGTATTAAATAAAAATAAAAATTTAGATTTAATATATAGTGATGAGGATAAATTAAATCCTAAAGGTCTTTATTGTGATCCAAACTTTAAACCTGATTTTTCACCAGATACTTTATTAAGTTTAAATTATATTTGTCATCTTGTAGTATTAAGACGTAAAATAGTAGAAGAAGTTGGAGGTTTTACTGTTGGTTTAGAAGGTGCTCAAGATCATGATTTACTTTTAAAAGTTACAGAAAAGACAAATAAAATTTATCATATACCAGAAATATTATATCATTGGCGAATGATAGAAGGATCTACTTCTATGACAATTAGTAATAAGAGTTATGCTACTGATAAGGGTAAACTTGCCATTGAAAATGCTCTTGCTAGGAGAAACATTAAGGGAACAGTTGAAAAGGATGAACTTAGTACTTATTATAGAGTATATTATACTTATGAAAAAGAACCTAAAATTTCTATTATTATTCCAACAAGAGATTATGTAGATATATTAAAAACTTGTATTGATTCCATTTATGAAAAAACTAATTATAAAAATTATGAAATAATAATTGCTAATAATGATAGTAAAGAGAAAAAGACATTGGATTTCTTTGATGAATATAAGAAGAAATATAAAAATTTTAAAGTAGTTGATTGTATTATGGAGTTTAACTATTCTAGAATAAATAATATAGCTGTTGAAAAAGCAACAGGTGAGTATATTGTATTATTAAACAATGATACGGAAGTTATTACTGGAGATTGGTTAAAAATAATGGTAGGTTATGCTATGCAAAAACACATTGGGGCAGTAGGACCAAAACTATTATATCCAGATGAAACTGTTCAACACGGTGGAGTTATTTTAGGCTTAGGTGGAGTAGCTTCTCATGCTTATATTGGTGCAACACGTGATGACTTTGGAATGTATGGTAGATTAAGAGTACCTTATAACTATAGTGCTTGTACAGCAGCTTGCCTAATGATTAAAAAAACAAAGTTTTTAGAAGTAGGTGGCTTGGAAGAAAATTTAAAAGTTGCTTATAATGATATAGATTTTAATATTAAACTTTTGGAAAAGGGTTATTATAATGTATTCTTGCCAAATGTAGAGTTATTACATTATGAATCAAAATCTAGAGGATTAGATACAACTAGTGAAAAGTATAAAAGATTTCAATTAGAAGAAAAATATATGTATGATAAATGGAAGAGTAAGTTGACAGAAGATAGATTTTATAATCCTAATTTTAGTAAAAAAGGTTGGTTTATGCTTGATAAAGCTGATAAGAAAAAGAAACAATAGGTGTTAAATATGAAAAAAGAACAAATAGAGAGAATATATATAATTATTTTACAATTATTACTAGCTTACTTAGGATCAGTTTATATTGTAAATGATAATATAAATATAGTAACAATATTTAAAACAGACTTTTTCCTCTTTTTACTACTTTTTATTTTCTTTTTCTTTATATCTTCTCACTTTATGTTTCGGATAAAAGATATATATAATTTTTTATATAAGAAAAGATATTTAGTCGCTTTCTTACTTTTTCTAATATTAGTATTAGGTAAATTTAATGGAAGTAGTTATGGTATGTGGGAAAACTATATTGAACCAAATTATAAAGTTAATTCTTTTACTCCATTAATTGGAGATGCTAGGGCTATTAGAAGTGATGAATGGTTAGTTAACTCTTCTTATGTTTTATCTCAAACAACGACTGGTTATAATTATTTTAATCCAGTTATGCGTGGAACTGCAACTGACGTTTTTGCTACTATTCCTGTTCCAGTTAAAAATATTTTATGCATTGGTAAACCATTTTTACTAGGATACTTGTTCTTTGGTCGTGACTATGGTATGTCTATTTATTGGTATGGAAGATTAATTGCTTTGTTTTTAGTAAGCTTTGAATTACTTATGATTATTACTAGGAAAAATAAAAAGGCATCTTTACTTGGAACTATGTTAATAACATTTTCTGCACCTGTATTTTGGTGGTATTCAGCACAATTAGTAGAAATGTTAATTAGTGGTGGTTTGTGTATTATTCTTTTCTATAATTTTTTGAAAACAGATTCATTAAAAAAGAAGGTATTCTATTCTTTACTACTCATACCAGCATTCTTTAGCTACGTAGTAACACTATATCCAGCTTGGTTGGTTCCACTTAGTTATTTTTATCTAATACTTGCTGTTTATTTCTTTATTACTTTTAAGGATAAGCATAAATATAAAATAAAGAAACTATGGCCACTTTTTATTACAATTGGTGGCATAATATTATTGTTTGCTTATTTCTTTTTCCTAAGTAAAGACACATTTAAACAATTAATGTCAACAGTATATCCAGGGGCTAGATTTATTGTAGGAGGTAAGTCCTTTGAAAACTTTTTAACTTATTCGGCATCAATTTATTTTCCATATTTTGATGTAGGTAATCCTTGTGAATATAGTACATTTTATTCAATGTTTCCTTTTTCAATAATTATTGGTGCATACTATATCTTTAAAAATAGGAAAAATTTAAAGAATGAAATTTTGATTATTTCTATATTTTCTTTAATAGTTATTTATCTATTATTTTCATTTGTTTCTTTTCCTAAAATATTAGCAAAAATAACTTTACTATATATGACTCCTGTAGAAAGACTTACTGTTATTATCTCTTATTTGTGTGTTATTCTAATGGCTTTGTTGTATGGTAAAATAAAACTTAATACTAAAAAAGAAAAGATTTCCTTTACTATAGTTGCTATAGTTAGTAGTTTATTTAGTTGTATCATTGCTAAATATATGTTACCAAATAATTATTTATCTATTAATAAAGTAATAGTTTCTTTTGTTATTTTAACATTGATTAGTATATTATGGGTAATAAAGAATAAAAAGACAACAGTTATGCTCTTAGTAGTTGTAGCTTTGGTAACTGTATTTTCAACTGTATCAGTTAATCCTTTAATGAAAGGGTTTTCAGGAATTTATAAAAAGCCTATTTCAAAAGAATTAAAGAAATATAAAACTGAAGATGCTAATTGGGTATCACTTGATTCGTTTCTTATTGCTAATTATTTAGGAACACAAGGACTTAAAGTATTAAATAGTACAAATTTATATCCTAATATTAATTTATGGAAAAAGATAGATAAGGAAAAAAAATATAATAAACGGGAAAATGTTATCATTCTTTCAGCCAAAGATTCTATAGAAGACAAAGTGCTAGGATTGGATCTCGGAGCTGATGATTATCTGCCTAAACCTTTTCATTTGGTGGAACTGAATGCACGTATCAAAA
>OJMG01001585.1_pt1 | contig 20778 bp, 14 predicted proteins | sample 1597141 | NCBI WGS metagenome assembly OJMG01 (sample SAMEA2452119, study PRJEB22498) | human gut metagenome | biome: human feces; feature: human gut; material: feces | place: Australia | collected 2012 | reverse complement strand
TACGGATGTATGTAAAGTTCTTGGTCTTATGATCTCCAACGGACTGGTTGCGCTTTCCAGTGCTCTCCTTGCACAGTATCAGGGATTTGCTGATGTCAACATGGGACGTGGCGCGATCGTTATCGGTCTTGCTGCTGTTATCATCGGCGAGGCGATCTTTGGAAAGATCTTCCGCAACTTTGCTCTTCGTCTTCTGAGCGTTGCATTTGGTTCTATCCTCTACTATCTGGTACTCCAGACTGTTATCTGGCTCGGAATCGACACAGACCTTCTGAAGATGCTGTCTGCACTTGTAGTAGCGATCTTCCTTGCTGTACCTTACTGGAAAGCAAAATATTTTTCAAAACCTACGAAACGTGGAGGTAACAACTGATGCTTGAGCTGAAAAACATTTACAAAACTTTTAATCCTGGAACTATCAATGAAAAAGTGGCTCTGAACGGTCTGAACCTCACACTGAATGAAGGTGATTTTGTTACTGTTATCGGTGGTAACGGAGCCGGTAAATCTACGTTCTTGAAAGTGATAAGCGGACAATTGGACCCGACAAGAGGATCAATTTCCATGGGACCGGGCGAACGTCTGTCCGTCCTGGCACAGGATCACTTCGCTTTTGATGAATTTACCGTCATGGATACCGTATTGATGGGACATACAACCTTATGGGAAATCATGAGCGAAAAGAATGCTTTGTATGCCAAACCTGATTTCAGCGACGAAGACGGTATCCGTGTTTCTGAACTGGAAGAGAAATTTGCAGAAATGGAAGGTTGGAATGCCGAAAGCGATGCAGCAGCTCTGCTGAGTGGTTTGGGCATTGGTGAAGACCTGCATTATATGTTAATGAAAGATTTGAGTGGTAAGCAGAAAGTCCGTGTCTTGTTGGCACGTGCTTTATTCGGTCAGCCGGATAATCTGCTCCTCGACGAGCCTACCAACGATTTGGACTTGGAAACGGTTTCATGGTTGGAAAACTACCTTTCAAACTTCGAACATACCGTATTGGTAGTTAGTCACGACCGTCACTTCCTCGACTCCGTTTGTACGCATACAGTCGATATCGACTACGGAAAACTGCAATTGTTTGCCGGTAACTATAGCTTCTGGTACGAATCAAGCCAGTTAGCATTACGTCAGCAGCAGCAACAGAACAAGAAGGCAGAAGAAAAGAAGAAGGAACTGGAAGAGTTTATTCGTCGCTTTAGTGCCAATGTGGCTAAATCAAAGCAGACGACAAGCCGCAAGAAGATGTTGGAAAAACTGAACATCGAAGAAATCAAACCATCTTCACGCCGCTATCCGGGTATTTTGTTTACACCGAACCGCGAACCGGGAAATCAGATTTTGGAAGTGAAGGGATTAACCAAGAGCATCGAAGGCAAGTATCTGTTCAAGGATTTGAACTTTAATGTCGAGAAAGATGATAAGATTGTCTTCATCAGCCATGACCCGCGTGCCATGACAGCCTTGTTCCAAATCATCAACGGAGAAGAGAAACCGGATGCCGGAACTTATCAGTGGGGACAGACCATCACGACATCTTATCTTCCATTGGACAATACCAATTATTTTAACTCGGATTATAACCTGATCGACTGGTTGTCTCAATTCTCGCCCGATACCAACGAAGTATTCCTGAAAGGTTTCTTGGGAAGAATGTTATTCTCGGGTGAAGAACTGTTGAAGAAAGTAAGTGTCTTGTCAGGAGGTGAAAAGATGCGTTGTATGATTTCGCGGATGATGTTGACGGATGCCAACTGCCTCATCCTCGATACACCGACCAACCACTTGGATTTGGAATCAATCCAAGCCTTCAACAACACCTTGAAGACATTTAAAGGAAATGTTTTGTTCGCCAGCCATGACCACGAATTCATTCAGACCGTGGCTAACCGAATCATCGAACTGACACCAAACGGAATCATCGATAAGATGATGGAATACGATGATTATATCTCTGATCCGGCCATCGCTGAATTACGGGAAAAGCTGTATAACAAATAAAATACAAACACTATAACGAGGTTATGATCTCTGCCTGGCAGAACCTTCATAACCTCGTTTTTTATCTGTTTCCTATGAAGAAAAGAATTCTTTTTCTGATTCTCCTCTTTCTTGCCTGGCTACCGGTCTTCATCATACAGAAACCTTGGTTTCTCTTCTATAACAGAAGCATGACAGAGACGCTGTGTGCAGCCGATTATTTCCAAGTCATCTGGCATGGATTGAAACTTGATTTGACAGTGGCCGGTTATCTGACGGCACTCCCTTTATTATTCGTCCTTATTTCGGTTTGGTATAATGGGGATTGGCTCCGCAAGACACTGAAAGGTTATTTCCTAATCATGGCCATTATCATTGCAGCCATCTTTGTTGTGGATGTTGCCCTTTATGCTTTTTGGGGCTTCCGTATGGATGCGACAGTGCTCTTCTACCTGAAATCACCGGGAGATGCTTTGGCCAGCGTTCCTGCCGGCTTGTTTCCGGTCCAGAGTGTAGCCTTTTTGATTTACGCTTATCTGGCTTATAAATACCTGGCAAAACTAGTTTTGCCAATGGCAGACTTCAAGTCTGCCGGAAACCGATGGCTGACATCGTTAGCCATCTTAGTATTAGGTGGCCTGATGTTTATTCCAATCCGAGGAGGTGTAACAACTTCAACCGCCAATGTCGGCATGGTTTATTACAGCGACAACACCTTTCTGAACCATTCGGCCATTAACCCATGCTTCAGTCTGTTGACTTCCATCTCCAAACAACAGGACTTTGCCGAACAGTTTAATTTCTTCCCCGAAGAAAAACGGGAGAAGCTCTTTGCAGACCGATACGGTGCACAGAATGAACTGACTCCTGATACTTGTCGTTTATTGAATGTTACCCGGCCAAATATCCTGATCATCATTTTGGAAAGCTTTTCGGCCAATGCCATTGCAACGACTGGAGGAGAAGCCCATGTAACACCCAACCTGAACGAACTGAGTAAAGAAGGTATCTTATTCGATCATTTGTATGCCAATTCATTCCGGACAGACCGCGGATTAGTATCCATCCTTAACGGATATTTGGCACAGCCTACCACATCGATCATGAAGTATCCGGCCAAAAGCCAGACACTTCCATCGATCGCCCACAGTCTGAACAGACAAGGCTATACATGCGACATGCTTTATGGCGGAGATATTAACTTTACCAACATGCAGAGTTATTTCTATAACTCGGGATATGCAGCCATCACATCCGATAAGGACTTCCCGATTTCGGAACGGCTGAACAAATGGGGAGCCAATGATAATGTCACCTTCAATCATTTATATCAGGTAATCAAAGACAGGGCTTCAGAAACAGACCCGTGGATGACAACATTCCTCACATTAAGCAGTCACGAACCATTCGAAGTGCCTTATCATCATTTCGAACATCCTTATCTTAATTCGGTGGCATTTACCGACAGTTGCCTCGGAGCCTTTGTCCGTAAAGTCAAGGAAACACCGGTATGGAACAACCTGCTTATCATCCTGACAGCTGATCACGGCTTCCGCTATCCCGACAAAGTAAAAGATTACGAACCGCTTCGTTATCACATTCCGATGCTTTGGTTGGGAGGAGCCGTCAGAGAGCCACGTGTGATTTCTACCTTATGTAACCAGACTGACTTGGCAGCAACATTACTGAGCCAGTTGGATCTTCCACACGAAGAATTCCGTTTCAGCAAGAATATCCTGACACACGAACCATTTGCCTTCTATACCTTCGGAAACGGTTTCGCTTACATCGACAGTACCGGCTATTCGGTATATGACAATGAAAGTAACCGGGTTATTCAAGAATCGGATGCCCAGCAACGCGAACAACGGCTTGAAAAAGGAAAAGCTATCCTGCAAACGCTGTATGATGATTTGGGGAGAAGATAACTAACTAATTGAAAATTGAGAATTAATAAATAGGCACGGATTTCACGGAAAACACGGTTTTAAATAATTATTATCCGTGTTAATCCGCGAAATCCGTGCCTAATATTTATTGTCTGTAATTGTCAATTGTCAATTCAAACGGAGTTTGTACGTCTTGTCTCCTACCCGTACTACGTAGATACCCGGGTTCAAACCGTGATATTGTTTCAAACCGATTTGCTCCTCGTTCTTAACCACAGCACCAGTCATTGAAATGACGATGACTTGTTCACGCTGCGGTGTCTGGACAAACAAAGATCCGTCTTTTGTATAGACTTTCACGCCTTCTACCTCTTCGATACCTGTCGGATTCTTTTTCGCACTTCCTTCTGCTTTCACATAAATGTGATTCCAGATGTTTTGAATCTTATATTCACCCGGCTGGGTACTTTCTTTCAATTCTTTCCAGTTACCATAATAGCCATCCTTATAATATACCTTGAAGTTCTCGAAAGTATAATTCTCTTCATCCTTTTCCACATAGATACTGATAGAGCCACCTTCTTTTACCGGATTTTTACTGAACGACAAGCTTACTCCATCGCAAATACTTTCTTCATAGATATTATAGTACTTAACGGGATCTACAGGAGGTGTTTCTGGATCTTCCGGTTCTTCTGTGTCTGTATTTACAGTTACGGTTGCAAATGTGGTTAATGTTGTGCTAACCGTTCCGTTTATGCAGGTAATGATACAACGGTATTGCCCCGCCTCTTCTGATGAAACTACTAAATGACTTCTCTGTGTACTACTATTTCGCAACAAAGCACGAGTTTGCAGGTTTGGAGTTGATTCAACATCTTTCCACGTATTACCCACATACTTCTGCCATGTGAAAGAAACCCCTTCCGAAGCCTCTGCTTTTGCTGTCAATGTAACAGTTTCACCCTCGTCAACCGTCTGATTAACCATAGGATTAATAGTTAGGGAAGCCATTCCTGTAACTTTTGTTATAGTTCCAGTTTCATCTTTGAATACACCATTGTTTATAATGGAAGATGTTACTATTTTACTATTTTCTCCTTCTGCCTGGATGATCATAGTTCCATCATTGATGACAGAACCCCAATTATTTGTCCCTGATACAGTAAAAATCGCATGAGAGTTTTCTTTGACAGTTAATGATGGTACAGTAATCTCAGACATAGTTAATGAGATAGATTCATCTTCACTACCTCCGCTTATAACCAAATCTTTATCATTTACTTCTTCGGGGATTAAAGTTGAATCACTATCAATAACGATTGTGTCAGTAGGTTCAACAGGAATAGGGATAAAGTAAGCAGTATATGTTCCAGCCATCGCTTCTATTTTCACCGTGTCTTTTTCTATTTCGATAATACTTTCAGCCTCACTGTTTGTAGGAGCAAAGGTCAACTTCTCAAAATCATATCCATCAGCAGGAGTGATTTTGAATACCATCTCTTTAGGAATGTTTACTTTCACGGATGTATCTGCTTTGATGATACAATCTTGCTGCTCGTTTTCTGAAACTAAAATCTTGTATTTAGCCTCAAAGTTTCCTTCTCCTGATTTCTTCAAATAAATCCATCCGTCTGAAACGGTAGGATCATCTGAATAGTCATGAATAGGATAACCAGCATTTATATTACTTTCAGTCAGCCAGTTTCTCCATTGTATATCAGAACTGGTTGTATTGTGATCTTTTACATTTTTATTTAATTCATCAACATTGGGATTGGTTGTGCAGGTAGCATCGGCTGGAGTCGGAGTCTCATTTGCCAATGGGTCTTCCATCCATTTTACTTTTAATGGGGTAGCAGTAGAAATTTCATTTTCTGCATTTTTTGTCAAAGCTCCATTTGCTTGGTAACTATTTACAATTTCTCCTCCATTGGATCCTATTAATCCTGCTATCCTTAAATCTTCTTCTATATAAGAAAATCTTTCATTGTCATAAGAGGCCTTTAGGTATATACCTTCATTATTATTCGTGATATAACAATTTTGTATTGAACCTTGTGTATTTACAGCGATCAAACCTCCTACTGTTATATTGGCAATGTTGGAAACATCGCATCCAACATCTGTAAGCTGAACACCACAGTTCACAATTGTTGTATTATAAATAGTAGTGGCTAAGCCGCCTACATATAAGTTTCTGTTTCGATAAATACTTTCAATACCTTTTATTGACCCCGAAATAGTTAAATTGGAAATTTGCTCAACATTGGAAGATAATCCTCCGAAGAATGCTGCCTCACTGGCTTTTATGTCAAGACCATAAATCCTATGTCCTTGTCCATCAAAATTCTTACCATTAAAATTTAATGGTATCCAAGGATAGGCAGACATATCCAAATCATTTACAATCTTTACAGATGCCTGAGAGTACTTTTTTGCAAACTCCATACCATTTGTCATGTAAGATTTCCCATAACGGCCTCTTAAATTATAAATTCCGTTCACCCAAGCTAATCCTTTCGGTGTATAGACTTCGTAAATAGGTTCATCCTCTGAACCTCCAACCTTAACATCTAAATCAGTACCCGAATTACCAACGCTTGCTTCTTCTGCCGCTATATATAAAGCTGGAGTTTTTTCACTAGCGTTATCTATCTTTTTAACTTGTCCGAAAGAAAGATATTTATTAGGAATCCCATTAAAACTAGAATTTATCCATATGTCGCCTTCCTGTATAGCCCGATCGGGAAGGATTGCCTGATTTCTTGTATAATAACCATATCCATCGGCCAATAAACTTTCGGGAGTTATATTTAATTCTGGCTTTGCATATACAACACAAGAGTTAAATCCACATCCATAGTAACCTCCTTCTAAGGACAAATGGGCATTTGCACTCATGATGTGAAAACTTCCTCCAATATTGTCTTTGGGGGTTCCTAATTGCCCAGAAAACCGTCCACCTTTAACTATCATTCGACCTCCATTCAGGCAAAAGATAGCTTCATATTCCCCACCATCAATCGTTATCTCCCCTGCTTCTTGATTTATAAAATAGGCCGTTCTGTCGTAAGCATCAAGAGTAGCAGCAACATTTTTTAAATAGACTTTGGTATTCTCTCCCGCTACATGAATCAAATCCTTATTATAAAGACCTGTTTGCGGATAATATCCTCCCTCTATCGTCAAAGTACCGTCTGTTACCGAAATAAAATAATCTGTTTTATCCTCAACACCTCCAATACCCCAAGAAGATACAAAACAGTCTTTTAACATCACCGTTCCTCCATTCTGTTGAATGGCCCCTTTTATTCCCTCTGTATTCTCTTCTATTGAACTATTGAAAGATCCTTCGTATCCAATATGATCAAAAGTTACAGTTCCATCCTCGATTATCACTGCACTTTTAAAACTATGAGATAAGCTAACTTCTTTTAAGAGAACATTTCCCCCTAAGATTTTTGTTTTGCGCGCTAGGTGAGGATATATTTGCCTTTCGCCTTCTTTGTAATATTCACCATCAATGGTAACATCGCCCTTGATGGTAAGAAATCCTAAAACTCCGGCATCATTCGATGGCTCCTTTGTCCAACCTGATATGTGTATTGTAAAAGGTTGCTGAGGGGATAACTTGATATCCATTTGTCGTATTGGTCTATTTGTTTTACTCCTCGCCTCTGTAATTGTTACTTCATTATCCGTATAAGTTGCGGCAGGCTGTTGGTCTTCGCGTTGATAAAAATAATTGAGCACATTAGCCAATTCTACAGGGGTTTTCAATTCAGATGTTTGGAACTGGGCATCATAGTTCCCCTTCACTGCACTATCATAATCATACACTGCGATAGGTCGGGTACATTTATATTCACCTTGTATTTCTGTTAAACTTTCGTTAGTTATATTATCCAGTGATGAAGAATAAAAGTAAGACATATCAAACCCGCGTTTCACTTTAACAGTCACATTTGCAGAACTACTATTGGGATCTAGATCTGGAATAATCTCAACATATCCTATTTCAGAAGGAAATCCATTAAATTTAATATCTACAATTTCCGCTTTTAAAAGTAGACAATTTGTCAACATCGCCAGCCAAAAGACCAGCATAAATTTTCTTTGTAAAATTCGTTTCATACGTTATTCGTTTTATAATTAATATTTCTTTTTTATACTAAGAAATGAAATTGCAGATGCGCCAATCGACGCACCTGCAATATTCATTATATGCGTATTTTAAATACATGTTCACCGATACGAACAATATAAATGCCTGGATTCAAACCGTGATATTGTTTCAAACCGATTTGCTCCTCGTTCTTAACCACAGCACCAGTCATTGAAATGACGATGACTTGTTCACGTTGCTGCGTCTGGACAAACAGCGATCCGTCTTTTGTATAGACTTTCACGCCTTCAATTTCTTCCATACCGGTCGGATTCTTTTTCTCGCTACCTTCCGCTTTCACGTAAATGTGATTCCAAATATTTTTGATCTTGTATTCGCCCGGTTGGGTACTTTCTTCCAGTTCTTTCCAGCTACCATAATAACGATCCTTATAATATACCTTGAAGTTCTCGAAAGTATAATTCTCTTCATCCTTTTCTACATAAACGATAACCGATCCTCCTTCTTTCACCGAATTGTTACTAAACGACACGCTTACTCCATCGCAAATATCTCCTTTATAGATATTATAGTACTTAACGGGATTAACCGGAGGTGTGTCTGGATCTTCTGGTTCGTCAGGTTCTTCGGTTTCTGTTTTACGGAAAGTAATATCTACCGTCAAATCGGTTTCTTCACCTGTAATCTTATAATAACGATTTACAGTTGTTGATGCCGCTCTTGTTCTCAAAAGGCTTAGACTTTCTACAAGCGGATTTCCACCTATCTTTGCGGATGCCAGTTCATAGCCTTCTTCAATCTCTATTTCAAAAGTCAGGGGTGTTCCTACAGGCAATTCCATTTGATCTGTTACCTGCTGGCCAAAAGCTATCACTTCATAACTACCACCTGATTGTGGAGTATCTGATATTTCAACAGGAGGAACATCTACGGATGACTCAATGTTTGTTCCTTCGCCTGTTTCTATATTCCCAGAAACAGAACCTACAGTCACACTACCCTCTACTTGCAATGCACTTTCTTCAGATACAATTAATGAACCCACTTCGCTATCCTCCGCAAATTGTAATGCCGGAGCATCTGTTGGTATATCTTCTGCCAAAAGAATAACGGTACTGCCTTTGCCAGTTACTTCACCAGTAAAGGCAACCTTTTCTTTTCCGGCTTCCTGATAATACCAATTGTTGTTTTCATACGTTACCACAACGGTATCTGTTACCTGTGTTAAGTCCAATGGAGTCTTTTCCAGTTCCACTTTTTTGAATGTGATTGTAACTGTCAAATCGGTATCACTTTCTGTTATCGTATGATTGACAAAATTTTCAGCAAATGTATCCATCATAGATACTTCACCAAAAAAGGCTGATTCCAGTTCATATCCTTCTTTCGGACTTATATGAAATGAAACATATGTACCCATGGGCAATCTACGACCACTTTGGAATGTCTGGGCAAAGGCAAAGGCCGTATAGGTACCGCCTTCTGCTGGTTCTGTTAAAGTTACTACACCTTTACCTTCCGGAGCTTGGATAAGACTACCAGATTTCATATGTATATTACCAGTTACCACATTTGCAATCACATTTCCTTCCACCCAAAGAGCACCAGCATTACTCTCTACATTCAAAGAATCAACACTGCAATCTTGGAAAACCAATGTATATTCACTCTCTGGGATAATAACTGTCACACTTCCAGTTGTAGAGCCGGTTATTGTATCTGAAATAACAACGATGCTCCCATCCTCTTTTTTGTAAGTCCAACCTTGTTCAGCTGTATATGTTAATTCATAATCTACATTTCCACTCAACACACATTCATCACTCTCAGTTGGCTCAAGCGTAAAACGCAGCTTATCTTGGTATTCTACAAATGTGTCCTTGTAACCATCTGCGCCGACAGGAACATAGATATCCGTAAGGTTCTCACAAGAGCCAAAAACACCGCCTGTATGTGCCGGAGCTTCACTGTTTCTAAACGTGGCAGTTTTTAAATTCTTACACCACTGAAAGGCACCACTTCCAAGTGTTGTCAAACTAGCAGGAACATCTATGCTTTCTAATAAAGTAGATGAAAAGGCTTGATCTCCGATTGTAATAATGCTATCTGGGAAATTAAGATCTTTCACTTTTGTTTCTGAAAAAGCCACTCGGCCTATCGTCTTTACTGTTTCCGGCAAGGTTATCACTTGTAATCCGCTTCTCCAAAATGCTTCATCAGCAATATCTTCTAAAGCTGATCCTTCTTCAAAATCTACCGTAATTAAACTTTCACAATATCCGTATTTACAACCGATTATTGCTCAATATTTTATAAGCAATAAGTCCGAAATATGGTCGTAATCTTTAATGGTGTATTCTAAAAGATGAAGATTTAACGTTTTTATTGATTCTTAACTAATTTGGCATATCAATATGAGTGCTTTTTCTCTTTTCAATGCTATTTACTTCCGATATTCCACATCTGTTTTGGCTCACTCTCTAAGCCACAACAAAAATAGTTTATTTTGTTTGATATTATTCCCTATTTTTCGAGTTTCATTATTTCCATAAAGGTTCTTGCTCCCAAGTACGAGGAAAACCTAATAATTGCGTCCTTACGGATGGATGTTTTGCCAATAATTGCTTGAAGTCGGCAACGAAAGTATTGCTGGAAGAAATAGAGTTGAGCCAGTACACTACATAGCACAGTTGCGGATAAAGAGTCTGTTCACGGAATGAGAAGTCTGCAATCCAAGTATGAGGCATACGCTCCGGCATCATTGGTTTGACAGGAAAGACACGGTTTGACAGTCTTGAATGGTGGGCACAACAGTTACGAAGTACGGCAAGGCATTCCAACCAGCTTCTGAAAAATTTGTGGTGGTTCAAACCGAATTCTCTTGCTACAGCGTGTTTTGCCGCAGCGTCCGAAAAATTCGCATAGAGTTTGGAAAGTGTACCCATTGAGACAACCTCCAATGTTTTCCATACAGGAGGCAGGTCGGGTTCGCTATACTTGCGAAAATGTTCGGTAATAAAATCATCATGCGAGCGAGATACTTCTTTACGGATGACAGCCAAGTTTGCTACAAAACGTGTTCTGTTGGTAGCATAGTTTTCGTCCATAAACCAAAATGCGCCAAATTCGAGGGCAAAATGCTTGATTATTTTTGTGCGGACAGAAACTTCAATCGTTTGGATGGCAGTAAACAGTAAAGCCCGAAGTTGTTTATCAAAAAAATAAAGGTCTATAACATCAGCAAAGCTACTTCCGTCCTTGAATTGATGTGTGAAACGGTCAATTTCAAAATGTCGCCAATAACCTGCAAGACGGAAATAACTGATGGTGTCAAGAACTTCAATAGCTTGCTCGACATCATCAATGAGCAAACCTCTTTCTTTGAGGATGTCAATTTGCTGCTCTGTGGTTATGGCTTGGTGCGTGTATCTAATTCCCATAAATAAAAAATGTCCCGCTGGGTACGCTAATCTTACGGGAAGCGGGCGGGATTTGTTGCTGCAAAGTTAATCTATTATTTTTAATCTTCCAAGGAAAAAGAAATAAAGAATGGATAACTTTTTGCTCTACCCACTTCTTTTTCAAACATTTTTCTTTATTTTTGCATTCGGAGAGAGAAAACTCTCTCCAAGACATATTAGAATTTGAAGAAGCGTTATGCTTATCTTGTCAATGGAAACCTGAGAAATTTCTAATTAGATACAAGAATAGCATAGTGGTTCTCACGCTATAGCGTGGGCTGCTATTACTACATCTGTATCTAAGGGTTTTCTCAGGACCTCCATTGAAGACGTGGCATTGCAGTTCCACGCTTCGTGGTTTAATAATAGCCTTCTTTAGAACTGGGAAGACACAAAAAAATAATGATGTATAAAGTATCGGTTCATGCGAAAAGGGGATTTCTTCTCAAACTGCTTCTTTTACAGATAGGTTGCTTATGCGCTATCGGAATAACGGCAAAAACACATGTCAATGTGCCCACGTTTACCGCTTCTGCTTCGGATAATATTAAAGTTGATACACAGTTCCGGCTGATGTTTACCGTTACCTCGATTAAGGAGTTGGATGATGCAGACCTCATGGGACTTTCTGTATCCACGCCAAAAGGTCTTACTGTACTGATGGGACCTACCCGTGCCAAAGTTTCCCAATCGCAGAACATCGGTGGCAAGATAGTCTCAAGCCATCAGGTAACCTATACCTATTTATTGTCCGCTTCGCAGGCAGGTACGTTCACGATACCCGCCGCAAGTATCATCGTCAAGGGAGAGAAGCTCTGCTCGCAGCCGCTGACGCTTACCGTCGTTCCTGCAGAGCAATCTTCGTCTGGATGTACTCCGCAGCCACGGCTGGACGCTTTTATCACCATGACCGTCTCTGAACGTTCCCCCCGTGTAAACGCTCCCATAGTGCTGGAATGCAAGCTGTACACCGCAGCTCTTGTCGACATTGAGGATATGGAACAGTTTATCTCGCCGGATGATTTCAAGGTGGAGTCGATAGATTCGCGCAACCGCCCGTTGCGGACGGAACATTTGAATGGAAAGGAGTATTATACGTGGATATTCCAAGAACTGTTACTCTATCCGCTCCGCACGGGAGAACTCCATATCGGTGACCTGCGCATGGAGGTCAGTACGCGGCAGGTTGACAAAACTATCGACCCGTTTGATGCTTTCTTCAACAGCAAGAACGCCGTAAACGCAAAGAAATGCATCAGTTGTCCGGGCATCACCCTTCATGTACACGAATAAATTTTTAATACGATATGATTATGAAAACAAAAACAATTACATCAGCAATGCTTTTGGCCACATCATATATCCTGTTAGTTAATCTGCTGGCAATGTCAGGATACGCTACGGATGAAATGGTGAAAGTTGGTTGGTACAGCGAATTCGGAGGAAATAGCATGTTCGCTGTCCGTCCTGTTTATGTATGGCTTAATCTTCCTTATACTATTTGTTTCTATCTTTTTTCAACGCTTTTCTTTGCCAAAGTGAAATCACACGTAAACAAGTGGCTTGGCGGAACGGCTTTTGTGTTGTGGTGTATCAATCTTGTACCTTTTTTGATGCAGACTGTCAGTAACCTTTATATCGTGTTGAATTTCAGCGGTAGTGAGATGTACCAGTCATTGGAAAACTACTGGAAAACAAGTGGCAAGTATGATTATCCTTTTATGTGGTTCATGATATATGGAGATTGGGAGCGTGATATATATATTTGCGGTCATTGGGTATTCTTGGCAACATTTTTGGCATTTACGGTTATCTTTGCTTTCTTTATCAAAAGAGACAAAGTCTTTGGTTCTGTAGGTGTGGTGGCAATGGGTTTAATTTTTCTGGCAGAGCTTTTACAGCCCCCGTATGGATTTCTTATTGATAATGTATGTTGGATTGCGCTATGTGCGACTATATTATCGAGATTGCGTCAATCGTCATCTGATAAACCTTTTATGCTGTCATGAAAAAAATTCTATTAATGTTGTTGGTCATCTTTCTTGCCATGACTGCTTTTGCCGCTGCTACTCCCGGCCTGTATAAAGTGAATGTAAGTTCCACGCTCAATGTGCGCAATGCGCCCGATGGAGAGAAAATAGGCTCTCTGTCCGATGGTGAACTTGTGCAGGTAACGGCGTGGGATAACGGATGGGCGCAGATTTCTTTGGGCAACGGTCGCACGGGCTATGTGAGCGAACAATATCTTGAACCATTTGCCCAATTAGTTTCTTCGGGCGAAACATCACATTCTACGCTTGGTCTTTCCGGACTTCGGCATTATGCTCCGTTTGCCATACTGTTGTTTGCCGTTCTTGCCTTAATCGGGATGCGTACAGAAAACCAGCCATTGTTCCACATGGGTTGCTTCTTGTGGGGCGTGACGGAACTGTTCATGTTCGGTGCCGGGAGCGACAGTGCGCTCGTCTGGTTCTGTACCCCGTCGGATGTGGGATGGGTAATGACCATCATCAACTTCTTTATCGCCATCGGTGTCTTGTATTTCCAATACATCATCTACCGTGAGTTTACCGACAACCTTTTCGACGGTTTCTGGAGGAAACTTTTGTTCGGTATCTTCATTGTGACAGGAGTAGTCTTGTTCTTGGGAATGTTCCAAAGTTGGCATTACATACTTGCTTTCGTCGCCTATATGGCTGTATTGCTCTATTTATTAAGAGATTGCGGCATCTGGATGAGCCTTTCGTTCACGGTATTTGCTTTTGGTTTGGGAATTTCTTTTCTTGGGATGTTGAGCACCCTGATACTTGGAGCTCTACTGTGGCTGGGGCTGGCAGCGTTCGCCGGAAGTGGGGGAAGCAAAGGAAGTAGCGGCAATATCATAATTGAAGACTATGACGGTACGTATGAAGCCTACGAACATGGCTTCGGCATATACAAAGACGTTACCGGCTCGGGCAAGACATGGCGGAAAGAAGGTTCCCGATATATCAGAATAAATTAGATATAATTCAACCATTTAAATTCAAAACAAATGAAAACAATCAAACATATGTTCAAATGTTTATTCTTGGCTGTTACGCTTGTGCTCATAGTATCATGTAACAGCCAACCACCAGCTAATCTTATTCCACACCGTTGCGAAAACGGGAAATTCGGCTATGTCGATGAACAAGGCAAGGAATGGATAGAAGGAAAATACGATTATGCCGAGGAGTTTGCAGAAGACTTGGCAGTAGTGCAAGTGGGAAGGTACTTTGGCTATATTGACCGTAAGGGAGAAATTGTCATCCCGCTGCAATACACGCAGGCTGCCTACTTCCACCAAGGCAGGGCATTGGTAGCAAAGGAGGGGCTGTATGGTTTCATCGACAAGGAAAACCGGGAAATCATTCCCTGTATTTATGAACGCATTACACCGTTTGCTGCACATGAAGCTTATGCAGTGAAAGGTGGTAAGACAGGCATCATCGATACGGAGGGTAAAGTGCTCGTGCCGTTTGAATACGATAAAATAGAACAATTGAAAAGCGGTCTTTTCGTTGTTAACCAAGCTGGCAGGGAGGGTTTCCTAAATGCGCAGAAACAAATGATTCTGCCCTGCCAATACGGTTACTATACCATAGAGGATAAAGAAGGTAAGCCCCTGATAGTGCTGCGTACAAAAGACGACACTCCTTATTACCGTATCTCATATAATTCCAAATATGGTCTGATGGACTTTGAAGGGAATGTGCTGGCACAGTGCAAATACGAGAAAATAGGTGCGTTTACGGACGGGAATCTTGCTCATGTCATTCTCAATGACAAGGTAGGCTATATCGACTCGAACGGAAAAGAGGTCATTCCGCCCATATACGACTATTCGAGAACGCTTCCGGGAAACAGGTATGCTCTTTATAAAGACGGACTTTGCTATCTGGTAGATAACCGGACTGGCAAGCAGGTAACATCGCAAGTTTACAACAAAATAGAACAGTACAGGGACAATCTGCTTAAGGTTTCACTCAACGGTAAATACGGTATGATAGACCCAGACGGAAATGTTGTCCTTGAACCAATCTATGACGAGATGTATCAATATGATGGTTGGCTGAAACTTTATATCAAAGGAAGCGGAAAGGATGGTTTTGCCGGACGTGCAACCGCAGAAGAAGCAAAGTTGGTCATTCCGTGCGACAGATATGTCCGCATTGAAGACTTCAGCTTGGACGGTGGTCAATATGCCGAAGCGGTCAAGGCTATAGCCAAGTACACATATCGGAGAGGTGTTGTGAATAGGCAGGGGAAAGAGGTTATACCTTGCCAATATTCCCACATCTATATGATAGAAAACGGTCAATGCCTTGTCATGGAAGCAGGTACTAACCAACGGAAATGGGTGAAGTTGAATGAATAAAAAGGCATTTCTTCTCAAACTGCTTCTTTTGCAGATAGGTTGCTTGTGCGCTATCGGAATAACGGCAAAAGCACATGCCGGCAATGACATCGGGTTCACGGCTTCTGCGCCTGAGAATCTTGAAGTGAATGACCGGTTCCGGCTGATGTTTACCGTTTCCTCGACCAAGGAACTGGCTGATGCTGACCTCACAAGATTTTCTGCCTCCATACCGGAAGGATTTGCTGTACTGATGGGGCCCAGCCGTAGCAGGGCTTCCAAAACCCAAGTTTTCAACGGTAATACAGCCTTAACCTATCAGGTAACCTATACCTATGTATTGTCCGCTCCGCAGGCAGGCACGTTCACGATACCCGCCGCAAGCATCACCGTCAAAGGGGAGCAGCTTCGTTCGCAACCGTTGGTGCTTACCGTCACCCCCACAGAGCAATTATTATCCGGACAGTCCCCACAGTCCCGGCTGGACGCTTTTATCACCATGACCGTGTCCGAACGTTCTCCCCGTGTAAACACTCCCGTGGTGCTGGAGTGCAAGCTGTACACCACAGCGAATATTGACAGCCTTGCCAATATGGAGCAGTATATTTCGTCGGGCGATTTCAAAGCAGAACCGATAGATTTGCGGGGCAGCCAGTGGCAGATAGAGCGTCGGGACGGAAAGAACTATCAGACGGTGGTGTTCCGGAAACTGCTGCTCTATCCGCTCCGCACGGGAGAACTCCGTATCGGCGACCTGCACATGGATGCTTACATCCGGAAAGTTAACGAGGCCATCGACCCGTTCGATGCCTTCTTCAACGACGGGAATGCCGTAAGCGTAAAGAAACACCTCCATTGTATGAGCATCACCCTTCATGTACGCGAATAACCCTTTAACACAATATATAATATGAGAATGACGAAATTTTTACTGGGATTGGTTTGTTTGCTGTTTCTTACGGCTTGCGGGTCGGAGCACAAATCGGTGCTTGAGCCGCTAACACCGGAAGAAGCCGATGAGCTTGCCGGAAAGTACGAACACTTCATCAACATTTACGAGCGTGTGATTTTCCCAAAAGTGGATAAGTTGCCAGAACACTCGCTGTTCAGACAAAAGTTAGAAAAACTGACTTACGGGGACTTCATGGAATTTTACCTGCTGGACAAGGAAGAATGGGAAAAACGGTTTTCTGAAGAATGGAAGCAGCGGTACGACATGAACCGGCTTAACCAGCAAGTGGATTCCATCGTGGCTTATTGGAAAAACCGATACCCCGGCAAATTACCGACCAGTAACATCGGGAAGCCCCTCGATGTAGATATGCCAAACTCCGTCTATGACTATTTGAGAACCAAAAAAGATTCTGATAAAGAATGGATTATCAGAGACCTTATAGACGAAACTTTTGAGAATGAAATTATCTATGTGGGCGAACGTGTGATGATTGAAAAATATAAATACAATCCACTGGCATATACCCTCCTACACGGTGAAAAACATTCCAATTATGTCAAAGAAAAAATAGAATCGGAAAACAAATAAATTAAGAAGCTATGAGAAGGACATTATTATTTTGTACGGTCGTCATAACCTTACTTGCAAGCTGTTCGGGCGGCGGGCTGTTCGAGAAAGAAAAGAAGTACACGCCGCTGTATGTGTATTACAGTCCGCTGCAACCAGACCTTTCCTTACTTGCAGAAGATAACTTTTCTCCGTCCGTCAACTATCCTTACTTTGTCAATTATCCCGATGACAGGGTGAAGCACGGGCTGCGTGGTAATGTGGCGGCAGTCCGATATTCATACCCTTCTTCCTCCTCAATAAAAGCGACCCTTACTTTCGACCGGAGCGGGAAGATAACAAGCGATGGAATGTATAATTTCGTTTACGACGCTGCCGGCAGATTGGAAGGGCGGAAGAAACCGCATTTTTCTCTCGAACGTCAGTGTGAATACGATGCGCAGGGCAGACTTGCCAAGTTGCGTACCAATCCTTATCTCGGAGTGGAATGCCATACTTGCTCTTATTATGATGACAGGACGGTGAAAAGTATCACCCCAATCATCGGCAAAGACAGCACCGATTATTACCATTTATGCCACATCGGAACAATGGAGTTCAACGAAGCGGGTGAATGGATAAAGGCGGAAATACCCCGGACTGCTAACTTCTTCTATCGACAAATAAAAAATAGAACAAGATTATTCGACCGACTTCCTTCCACCTGCACATTCACCTATAACACCGATGGGTTGTGTACGGAAAAAGAAGAAACCGTCAGCGTTATACAGAACGGGGAGTTTATTCTATCGCATCCCAACATAGAATATTATGAGTACAATGACAAGGGCGACCTTTCGTCATGGGAATATCAAGGCTTGGTGTGGTTTGAAAACTCCGGGCAATTTAGTTATAGGATAAATAGTGTCCGGGTTACGTTCGACTATGATTACGACCGTCACGACAATTGGACGACCATGCGCATCATGCTCCCCGATAACTATGCGAACATTCCTATCCTGTCGGATTATTATCGCATGAGGCTTCGGACGGGACAAATATCTTCGGGCGAGAAGTCTGTAGTAACTATCAAAAGGCAAGTTGAATATTATGCTTTCTCCGCTGAAGAAGAACGGGAACTGAAGAAGAAAGATGCTCCGAAGTTTACCGCCGTACAGGGATATGGACTGTATGGTGATGTAAAGAGCGTGTCCGACAGCAGATTTGTTATGCTTTTTGATGAGTATGGGAATATTACGAAAAGGACTTGGATAGACTATGAGGAAACGAACGAGTTTAGCTATGAATCTTCCACAAGATATATGAGGTCTGGAATCGGACCTTTCCGCATCACTTGTGAAGGCAATCTGCGGAAAGAGGAAGATGAGGGGAAAATAATGGGAACTGAAGAATACGAGTTCGACAGAAAAGGACGGGTTGTGCGCCATGATTATGCCGATGCTAACGGGATGTGTCCGATAAATGAAACATACACCTATAATGGACGGGAGAAATTTCCTGTAACGATGGTGTACAAATATTCGTATGAGGAAGGTCAGGATGTAGCCACGTGCAAGTACACGTATGTAGAAACTGACAAGCAAGGCAACTGGACGAAACGTAAGGTGAACCGTACATGGGAATGCGTAGAATATTTCTTTGACGGAGAAAAAGATACGTCAAGAACAATGACCAAGACCGACCCTGAATTTACGGAAACACGTACAATCTCTTATTACTAAGATTTTATATTTTCATAATGAAGTATGAATGCTGGCTGAAAGCTGTTTTATTCCTTTCTGCCAGCATATTTTATACGCAAAGAATAGAAAAAAGAGACTTATCTTCTCATCGAAAATCCTCTTTTCTGCTGTTGGTCATAATCTCCTTCCACCACGTTATTCACTTCCCGTCTGGCTTTGATTTGCTCCCGGCTATCAAGTTCCCCTTTTTGTTTGGCTGTGAAATACAGGAAATCCCCGGCAGCCCGGTGTGATTGTCTGTCCTCCCCGAATAGGTTAAGGGCACTCTTGATGTCCGACACCTGTTCCGTATCAAAACGAGGCTTGTAATAATCACGGGCAAAACGGATGACATAGTGAACCGCCTTGCGGAAGATGTCGCTTGTTTTGAGTAGCAGGAAACTGAGACAACCAATAATATGCCCCTGCCATGCAATCCGGTTTTTGAGCCTCGTTGTTTCCTCCGTATGCGCAGCCTCCCGGCGGTTAAGTTCCGACTGGTGCTTGGCCTCCAGTTCCATCCGTTCACGGTGATGGTCGCTTTGCATGGTCTGGATTTTATCCTGCAACCTCTCGATGGTTTCCTCATGCGTGGAAATCTCGCTGCGCAAATCCTCGATTTCATTTTTCAGGGCTTTTGACTTTCCGGTCGCCCAGCCGACAGCGGCGTTCAGAAGCTCGCTCCCTTTTTCCCTGTTCAGCTTGGAGCGTTTCTCGCTGATAGCCTTGTCGAGGTCTTTACTCTGCCGCTCCTTTTGTTGCGCCTTTTCGATAAGGGAGTTGGTGACACTTTCCGCCTCCTGCATCTTTTGATTGGCCATTTCCAGCTGATGCTCCCGGTATTGCCTTGTGGCATCAAGACGCTTCATTTCCTTTTTCTGCTTCTCAATGATGAAATCGTTACGCTCCAGATGCTCCTTTCCTGTAACAGCCTTTGACTGCCCACGCTCCATCAGGAGAATGTCGGATGCCAAGCTCTGCATTTCGGTCATATCCTCCTCATTGAGCTTGCGGCTCTTGCCCGTATCGTGGTTCATCCAGTCGAAAACGATGTGCGCATGATAGTTCGGCTTGAACCATCTTTCGCCTACCTTGAAACTCTCCTTGTCCCCGGCTTCGGGTTGCCCGCTTAGCCAATGTCCCTCGTCCTTGTGCAGGAAGATTTGGAGCGGTGTGATGCCCCAACGCCTCCGGCATTCCTCGCCGAATTTTTGCACGTCTGCCAGTGTAGTGTCCGGTCTGATGAGCAACACGCCCTCACGGATTGGCGAGCATCCTGCCACTTTGATGGTTTTACCGTTCTTGCCTTTGCGCTCACGTTCCTTCTCCTGCATGGCACGACCTGTCTTTTCCTTGACCATCCGTTTGATATTGTCATAGTGTACATGCAGGTCAGGGTCGCCGAAGCCGGGATTTATCCACTGCTCGTTACCGGCAGTCAGTTCAGGAACGATGTAGATTTTGGACTTGCCGATATTGCGCATATACTCGGCTGTTCTCCGATTATGAGCCCCGCTTGATTTGACGTTGCAGGGCTTGATATGTATGCTTGATTTTGTAGCCATATTCTTAAAACTTGATTCGGGTTATTGATAAAATCTATTGTCCGCTCATAACCGCAAGGGGGTTCTTAGGGGTGCAACCCATAAGCGGAGATTGCAAAGAGAGGGTCACTCTTTGCTCGGGGTTCTCAGG
>OJMG01001548.1_pt1 | contig 21122 bp, 16 predicted proteins | sample 1597141 | NCBI WGS metagenome assembly OJMG01 (sample SAMEA2452119, study PRJEB22498) | human gut metagenome | biome: human feces; feature: human gut; material: feces | place: Australia | collected 2012 | reverse complement strand
GAGCCAAACACGCAATTAATTGACAAACTTTTCAAAGAACTCATTTTATTTACCGCCAAAGCCGCTTAGGCTTGGCTAATTTTTAACGAACTATTGTGAGAAAGTACTTATTTCTAATTGTACTATTCTGTATTGGAACATGTACAAGTGTGCTTTGGGCTCAGCAAAAGGTAAGTGGAACTGTAACGGATAAAGAAGAGAACTTACCGCTGATCGGTTGTAACGTAATGGAAAAAGGAACAACCAATGGTACAATTACCGACTTAGACGGAAAATACACATTGGAAGTTTCAGAGAATGCTGTTTTGGAATTTTCTTACATTGGCTATGCCACAAAAACAGAAACAGTAAATGGACGCTCAGAAATCAATGTAGACATGTTTTCTGACAGTCATAAAATTGAAGAAGTAGTTGTAACAGCCATGGGTATTCAAAGAAAAGCTAAATCATTGACTTATGCAACCCAGCAGGTTAGCAACCAAGAGTTGACACGTGCTAAGGACGCGAACATGATCAATGCTTTGCAAGGTAAAGCTGCAGGTTTGACGATCACACCGAATGCTTCTGGTGCCGGTGGTTCTTCCAAAATCGTACTTCGAGGTAACAAATCAGCTTATGGTAATAACCAACCGCTTATCGTTATTGACGGTGTTCCGATGAATAACCCTCAGACAACACAGTTGTCAGGTGAATATGAAGGTCGTGATGGTGGTGATGCCCTGTCAAACTTGAACCCGGATGATATCGCAAGCATGAACGTATTGAAAGGTGCTTCTGCTGCAGCCTTATATGGTAGTATGGCAGCCAATGGTGTGATCATGATCACTACTAAAAAAGGTAGAGACGGTGCTGCCCGTGTTGATTTCTCTTCAAACATCACATTAGAAACTCCTATCACTTTACCTAAATTGCAAGGACGTTACGGAGCGGCTCTTACAGGTGATCAATTAAGTGACAGAAGTTGGGGAGAACGGATAAACGATAATGATGATATCGTAAATGACCGAGTAAAAGATTTCTACAGAACTGGTTCTACATACATCAACTCTGTGACTATCAATGGTGGTACTGAAAAAGTACAAAGTTTCTTGTCGTATGCAAATACAACAGCTTTAGGTATTATGCCTACGAATGATTTCCAACGTCATAACATGACTGCTCGTGAAACATTTAATTTGTTCAACGGTCGTTTAACATTAGATGGTTCTGTATCATATATTACCCAGAAAGGAACAAACCGTCCTGGTGGTGGTCCGTACAGAAACCCGCTAGCTGGTTTATATACATTCCCTGCTAATGGAGATTGGGACTATTACAAGAATAATTATGAAGTATTCAGTGAGGCTCGCAACTTAATGGCTCACAACTGGTATATTGGAGATAACGACTTCTCTGCCAACCCGTATTGGGTACTTAACCGCATGGAATCAACAGAACGTCGTGACCGTGTTATGGCTTCAGTTTCTGCCAAATTAAAAATAACAGACTGGTTAAACATCCAAGGTCGTTTAAGTTTGGATAATACCTTCGACAAATACGAACGTAAAATCTACGCAACAACAACTGAAACGTGGGCTCCTGGAGGAAACGGTCGCTATATGTTAGAGCGTTTTGAATCCAATCAGTTATACGGTGATGTAATGGCCAATTTCAACAAGAATTGGGGAGAAACATGGGAATTGAACGCATCTCTTGGTGCAAGTTTCCTTGACAATCAAATCAAGAAAACCAAATTGGATAGTGACAAATATGGTTTGATGGAAGCAAACTTCTTCGTTCCTGAAAATATCAATGGAAACGGTAACCAGCGTACTTCAAATCCTCACAAACGTTTAAACTCTGTCTTCGGAACAGTACAGATTGGTTATAAAGGTTTGGTTTACTTGGATATCACAGGAAGAAATGACTGGTCATCAGCTTTGGCTTATACCAATAACATGTCTTATTTCTATCCGTCATTCGGTTTGACAGGTTTGTTGAACGAAATGATCCCGATGTCAGAAAAGATCAACTTATTAAAGGTTCGTGCTTCTTATTCTATCGTAGGTAATGACGTGCCAGCTTACATCACTCACCCGATGGACGGTATTAACTTAGGAGGTCTGGAACCAAACACAAGTGAGCCATTCTCAGAAATGAAACCGGAAAAGATGCATTCAATGGAATTCGGTGTTGACTTGACAATGTTTGACAATCGTTTGAACTTCGATGTTACTTATTATAAGACAAACAATAAGAATCAATACTTCTCAATCGGTTCTCCGGTAGCATCTGGTTTCAGCAGTTATTATGTAAATGCAGGTAATATCGAAAACCAAGGATTTGAATCTACAATCAGTTATCGTTGGGACTTTTCTGAAGACTGGAGCTGGAAACCTGAATTCAACATTTCTTATAACAAGAATAAGATCATGGATTTACCAGAACAGTTGAAAGACGGTGTTGAGCTTGGCGGTGGTGGTGGAGTATCATTCCGCTTAGTAGAAGGTGGATCATTCGGTGATATCTATGCTAAAGTTGCAAAACGCAACGAAGACGGTTCATTTGCTCTGGATGCAAACGGAAATATCCAAATCACAACAGACCGCAAACTGATCGGGAATGTTAACCCTGATTGGCAACTAGGTTTTGGAAACACATTTACTTACAAAGACTTCAGCTTATATTTCTTGTTCGACGGAAAGATCGGTGGAAATATCATCAGCCAGACTCAGTCTTTGTTAGACTCTTACGGAGTAACAGAAGTAACAGCCGATGCACGAGATAATGGAGGTGTAGATTTAGGTAATGGTCAGAAAATGGATGCACAACAATTCTATATTGCAACATCTGGAAAAGAAGGTGCAAAAGATCTGTATTGTTATTCAGCTACAAATTTCAGATTGCGTGAATTATCATTCGGCTATACATTCCGCAACTTGTTAGGAGCTTCCAAGAACTTGAATCTTTCATTGGTTGGACGTAACTTATTCTTCATCTACAAAGATGCTCCTTGTGATCCGGATATGTCTATGTCAACACACAACGGTTGGAAAGGATTTGATTCATTTGGATTACCAGCAACAAGAAGCTTTGGTATTAATGCGAAAGTAACATTCTAATTTAATCAGAAAGAATAATTTCTAAATATGACAAATAAAATGAAACATATAAAGTTTGCATTACCTCTATTAGCCATATCCCTTTTAGGTACAACAGCTTGTACAGGTAACTTTGAAGAAATTAATAAGGATCCCAATGGACTTGAAGAAACGCAGGTGAATGTAGTTTCTCGTTTCAACCAGCCAATAACATCAGTTTACTGTAACTATCAAAACAGAAACTACGAATACCAATTGATCCAGAACTTGAATGCGGATATGTATTCAGGTTACATGGCAACAGGAACGGCATTCAATGGTAACTCAAATAACTCGACCTATGTAATGCAGGATGGCTGGAACGAACAAGCTCTTAAGTCTGGTATGCTGTACATTATGAAACCTATCAGTATTATTTTAAAATCTACTGAGGCAAAAGATTATACAGCTATCGCAAAAATTATTCGGGTTGCAGGAATCCACAAAGTAGTAGATATTTATGGACCAACTCCATATTCACAAGCAATGCAGGGTGGTGCTTCTGTACCTTATGATGATGTAGAAACTCTTTACACTACATTCTTAAGTGAATTGGAAGAAGCTGTTAATGATCTGACAACTCTTGTTGATTCAGGAGAAGCAGAAAGCAGTCGTTTAGCAGCCTTCGATAAAGTATGCGGACAAGATTTCAAACAATGGATTCGCTTTGCTAACACATTACGTTTGCGTTTGGCAATGCGTATGGCAGTTGTAAAACCCGATTTGGCTAAGACTACAGCTGAAGCAGCTGTTAATCATAAATATGGTGTACTTGTAGCAGGTAATCCTAATGTTGAATTGATCGACGCAACACTTCAGAATCCATTGAACGAAGTATCACTGGGATATAATGATATGCGAATTGGAGCATCTATCGTTAGTATTCTGGAAGGTTATGAAGATCCTCGTTTGCCTATTTACGTAACAACTGTAGGATGGTTCAAAGATCAGAGTGGTAAAGCTTCTGATATTGTAGACAAAAATGGTAAACCTACTAATAGTATCGGAAAATACATTGGTATTCGTCAAGGAACTATCATTGATAGTAAAGACAACTATCAGGTATTCTCTACAATGAATATGTCTACTGAAACCAAATTGTCTGACTATACAGGTAATAATACACAATTATCTAACCATTTGCCTTGGATGAAAGTGGCAGAAGCTTATTTCTTACGTGCTGAAGGCGCTTTACGTGGCTGGAATATGGGTGGAACAGCAAAAGATCTATATGAACAAGGAATTAAAGTTTCTTTCGATGATTATGCAATTCCGGCAGAAGCCTATTCAGCTTACATCAACAATGCAACCGGCATAGGTAAAGATTATGTAGATCCGCATAACCCGGACAATAATCATGCTGGTGTTGATAAATGTACAGTGAAATGGGATGAAGGAGCTTCAAATGAAGAAAAACTCCATAAAATCATCAATCAAAAATGGTTAGCTATGTATCCTGACGGGCAAGAAGCATGGAGCGAATTCCGCCGTACTGGTTATCCGAAGTTGTTCCCTGTTGTAAACAATATGAGTAGTGGTGATTGGACAATCCCTCAAGGAGAATTCATCAAACGTTTACCTTTTGCTAAATGTGACAGAGATAATAATGCGGATGCAGTTAAAGAAGCAACTCAGTTATTAGGTGGTCCAGATAGTCCGGCTACTCGCATTTGGTGGGATACTGGAAAGAACTTCTAAAATCATTTTAGTCCACAAATAAATCAATACCCAAGGTTACAAAAGTAATCTTGGGTATTTTTTATGACCTAACCAGAATCCAATTTGAATTAAATGGAATAAGAGAATACCCAAGTCGGAATTAACAAAAATTACACTTCAAATACTATTATCTCCAAACAGAAAATATCTCATATCAAGGCTATCTTGTTCCGTGGTAATAAATCAATTAGCGGCAGTAACCAACCGTTGATCGTTGTAGATGGTGTTCCTATGATGATGAACGTCTCTACAGCTCAAACAACCATGGCTTATGGTGGTGAACGTGATGGTGGTGATGCCATGTCAACCATTAACCCTGATGATATCGCTCAGATTACCTTGTTGAAAGGTGCATCAGCAGCCGCTTTGTATGGTGCAGTTGCAGCCAACGGTGCCATCATGATCACAACAAAATCAGCACAATCAGGAAAAGTTTCCATCAATGTATCAAGTAATACAACTGTTGAAACACCAATGGTATTACCGAAATTCCAAAATACATATGGTGTAAGTAACGAAGGTACATTCAGCTGGGGTGATAAATTGGCGTCTCCGGCTCCTAATTATGCGAAAGAATTCTATCAGCCGGGTTATACAACCAACAACTCTATCGCCTTATCTGGTGGAAATGAAAATATCTCTTCTTACTTTTCTTACGCAAACGTGTCATCAAATGGTATCGTACCAGAAAATGATTATATGAGTCACAACTTGATGGCAAAGGTTGGCTTTAACTTATGGAAAAAAGTCCATGTAGACGTATCTGCTCGTTACAACAACCAGCATATCGAAAACCAGCCTGCTGCCGGTTATCTGAGTAAGCCAATCACAGGTGCATATCTGTTCCCTAGAGGCGAAGATTGGGATTATTACAAGAATAACTATGAAATTTATGATGGTACACGCAATATCAATGTGCACAACTGGACCAATACACTTCAGGAACAGTTTACGAATCCTTACTGGATGCTAAACCGTCAGAAACCGGTAACTGATCGTAACCGTTATGAATTTGGTGGTAGTGTTAAATACGATATCCTCGAAGGCTTATCAGTAACAGGTCGTTTACGTTATGAACGCGGTGAAGAACATTGGCAGCTGAACGAGTACGCTTCAAGTACTGCCAATCGTAACCTGTTAGGCACTCTGAAAGATACACGTACATTCAGCGACCAGACTTACGCCGACTTGTTGGCTCAGTACAACAAAACATGGAATGATGCGTATTCATTGTCAGTAACTGCCGGCGGCAGCTACCAGAAGATCGACCGGAGCAGCAGCGACATCATCGGCTGGGGCGACAAAGCCTACTCGGTCAACAATGGGGTAGTCACACCGGGTGCTTATTTCCCGAACGTCTTTAACCCGAAGAACTACTACACCGTATCGTCCACCTTCACAAGGGAAAGGAAACGGTTGAATTCCGTATTCGCCACAGCCCAATTTGGTTACAAAGAAGGCTTATTTGTTGATATCAGCGGACGTAACGACTGGTCATCTTCTTTGGCATTTACGGATGGTGTATCTTTCTTCTATCCGTCATTCGGTGTTAGTGCGCTGTTGGACAAATTCATCGATTTCGGTAAGAACGTAGACCTGTTCAAACTGCGTGCTACTTACTCTATTGTTGGTAACGACGTACCTATCGGTGTAACAAACGAGCTTTACAACTTCGGCGAAACAGCCGGTTCTATCGCACCTCCTGAAAGTTCTTCATTCCGCACATTGAAACCGGAAAAAACAAATTCGTTGGAAGTAGGTTTTGATGGAACATTCTTCCAGAACCGTTTCAACGTTAATTTGACTTACTATAAGACAAATACGAAGAACCAGTACTTCAATATCTCAGCTCCGTGGGAAACTGGTTTAAGAAACCGTTATATCAATGCAGGTAACGTACAGAACCAGGGGTTTGAAGTTAGCTTAGGCTGGTACAATCAGTTTAATGACGACTTCAGCTGGAGTACAAACTTCAACTTCTCATACAACAACAACAAGATCATTGAGTTGTCTAATGAATTACCTGAATGGACATTGGCAAGCTACTGTACAGGAGCTAAGATTCTGTTGAAGGAAGGTGGTCACTTCGGAGACTTGTATGTTAGAGACTTGGAACGTGACGAAAACGGGAAACCGTTAAAAGCAGAAAATGGTGCTCCTGTTTTAAGTGGAACAGATAATGACGATTTGGTTTATGTAGGCGATATGAATGCTAAAGTTAATATGGGATGGACCAATACATTCCACTATAAAGACTTTACACTGTCATTCTTGATCGATGCCAAAGTAGGTGGTAAGGTATTCTCAATGACTGAAGCTACATTAGACGGTTGGGGTGTTTCTGAACGCTCTGGCGCTGCTCGTGAAGCAGGTGAAGTTGTCGTTGACGGCGTATCATTCGATCCGCAGCTTTATTATTCAACAACTGGTGGTACAAGCTATAACTCAAATATCTTGACATCACAGTATGTATATGACGCAACCAATGTCCGTCTGCGTGAATTATCATTCGGTTATACTTTCCGCAACCTGTTTGGTGCTGGCAAGAACCTGAATGCATCAATCATTGGTCGTAACTTATTCTTCTTCTACAAGGATGCTCCGATGGATCCAGATGTAGCTGCTGCAACTGGAAATGGTTGGCAAGGTGTTGATATGTTCGCATTGCCGACATCTCGTAGCTTTGGATTAAACTTAAAACTTAACTTCTAAATCTTTGAGGAATATCGTATGAAACTAAATAAACTTTTAAAATATACAGCAGTATCAGCTCTGACTTTGGCAACAGGTGTAATGACCGTCGGCTGTACAGATAATTTTGAAGAGTTGAATACAGACCAGTATGAATTGGATCCAGATGCACTTCCGTTCTCTGCTCAGTTCCAAGAACCGATGTCTTATGTTTATGCCCCACAACAAAACTTATTTCAGTATTGTTTCAGCTTAAATATAGACTTGTTCAGTGGTTACTTCATGACCCCGCATAACTTCAATGGTTCTGGTAACGTCGATTATGCTTTGAATCGTGGTTTCTGTGGAGGTATGTACGAGAACGTTTATCTGCATATCTTCAACAACACCCGTCGCTTGATTACATCTTGCGAAGAACAAGGCTTTACAGATTATGCAGGTATGATGCGCGTCATTCAGGCTTATGCCATTCAGATGCTGACAGATGTCTATGGTCCGGTTTCTTATACATCAGCGATTGAAGATCCAACCAACGGTGCTTCTTTCTACTATGACAAACAGGAAGACATTTACAATTCGATGTTCGCTTTATTGGATGAAGCAATTAAGAACTTCCAGAATCCAACTTCAGATTTAGCGTCTAGACAGTCTTTCGACTTTTGGTGCAATGGTGATCTAGATTTATGGATTAAGGTTGCTAATCAGTTAAAGTTACGTATGGCTATGCGAATTGTAAAAGCCAATCCTACATTAGCTAAACAAAAGGCAGAAGAGGCAGCTCAAGCTGGCGTATTAACTCAGGATATCTTGATTAATCAAGGTTTCAGCAATGAACAAACTCGTATGTTTGAATGGGGTGACTCTGGTATGAATGCTAATTTGATCACTATCATGGAAGGTTATAACGATCCTCGTCTTCCATTATATGTAACCAAAAACCAAGCAGACGTAACTTGCGAAGATGGCTCAACAATCGCATCAGGAACAAAATATTTAGGTATCCGTGGAGGTTGTAACTTACCAGCCAAACCTAATCAATGGGGAAACTTCTCAAAAATCGTTTGCTCTTATACAACAGCATTCCCTGTTATGAAAGCAGCAGAAGGTTACTTCTTAAGAGCAGAAGGCATTCTTCGCGGTTGGAACATGGGTGGTGGTACTGCTCAACAATGGTATGAAGATGGTATCCGTACATCCATCAAAAATGAGGTTGCTTATAAAGGCATTGAAGTTCTTGCCGGAGTTACTTCCGTTTCAGATGCTGAAATTGATGCATATATTAATGGAACAACTTTACAAGAAGATTTCGTTGATCCCGTCGACAGTCAAAATAGCATTAAAGCTCAAAATGATGTTTGTGTTAAATGGGATGAAGGAGCTTCTAATGAACAAAAATTACAACGTATCATTATTCAGAAGTGGATTGCAAACTTCCCTATCTCATGCGAAGGTTGGGCTGAATACCGCCGTACAGGTTATCCAAAATTCTTCCCTAATCGTGTTAATTTAAGTAATGGAACAATTGATACAGACGAGCAGATTCGCCGTCTGATTTATTCAGATAACGAAATCAATACAAACAATGCAGAATTACAAAAAGGCATTGAACTTCTGAATCAAGAAAATTCAAGCTCAAAATTCACTGGAGATATTGGAGGAACTCGAGTTTGGTGGGATAAAGCCAATGTTGGTAATTTCTAATTCTACAGAATTAAACTATTAAAACACCAATAACCATCAAGGCATGTCAGGAATTCTGACATGCCTTTCTTATTAAAAGGCAATCTAAAACTGAATATATTCATGTATCAAAATACTAATACAATTTAAGCTATAAAAAAAGGAGAACACAATTAAATTGTGCTCTCCTCAAAAGGTTTCTATATTTTCATGTAAAACGACCGAAACCTTTTCCTCTTCATAGTCAGGGACTTGATTTGATATAATAAAATAAATAAACTCAATTTAAAACTAAATTCATTATAACCAATATTTATTTGCTAAGCACCAGCATAAAGAATTCATTTAAAGTTCTTATGAATCTAAGGCTATTAAATAAATGGTGGCCTTGAATACAGCCACCATTTCATAGTTAACGTACTGGCCTTATCTTATGTTACAAATATAAAAATAAATTTTCATACAACAAACATATATAATAAAAATTGATTATTTTAATATGAATCAATATCACAGTATATCAAAGATCTTTACAACGTGATAAAAACAATACTATCGGCGTATTATTTCAATACAATTTCACTAACCACTATTAATAATTTGGTTAACAAAATATTTCATCAAGTAATCAAGTTAAAATGGTTATTTTAAACCGTCATCATCTTCACATTGCAAATATATGAATTAAATTTTAAATCGCAATATTTTTATAGCAAAATTCATTTATTTTTATCCATTCAGGAAATAAACAATCATAAAAAGAATCATATATATCTACTGGACTAGCTATACAAAAAAAAGGTGATTAGCCCAAAGACCAATCACCTTCAAAAATCTTACTAATCATAGCTATAGGCTTATTAGCAAAATCGGTCTTTTTTCATAGCTAGGTTTTCAACTTCAATAAAAAGTTTCACATAACTCTTTTTGCAAATATAGAAATATACTTCTAAATAACAAACTTTTCAAGGATAAATTTAGATAATGGATCAACGTAAAAACATGAGGGGTAAATTCGATAAAATCGTATCTTTGAGAACAACAAATCATTATCAGTTATGGAAACCAACGGTTATCGTCTCCTTCTTCCGGAAGGGACATTGGATTATTTCATCATCTCAGATGTAAAGGGAAGTAGTATTGACATTGTCATTTTCCTGGAAGAGAAAAATGAGGTTCCCAGTGAATACTCGAATATGAAAGTGGAAAGCAAGGGGTTTTATGACCCGGTAGTGGTTCAGGACTTCCCGATACGTGGCAAGAAACTTTTCCTGAACATCCGCCGTCGCCGATGGATTGTTAAGGATGATGGACGCTATGTAAGCCGTAACTGGAAACTGGTCGCTGAGGGCTGCCGTATGACGCATGATTTTGCGTCTTTTTTAAAAGAACTATATTGATACACTTCCGGTAAGCTGCAAGCTTTTAGGATTTCTCTTCGGTGTAAACGGAGAGCTGCTTGAGCGTCAATACCGAAACCATCTGAGCGGTTACTTGAGCTGGGAACAGCTCTCACATGCGCAAGAGTGGATTCTTTTCGAGAAGAATGTTGGTGCATATGTGGGTATTGATGAAGTCAGCCTTTCACAGGGTGAACTCTATACAATCCTGATAAACAAGGAAAGAATAGGACGTTCGGGGAGTATCATCGCTATCATAAAAGGTACCGATGTAAAAGTCGTTACTTCCGTCTTGCTAAGGCTCTCCAGACGCAGGCGATTCCAAGTTAGGGAGATAACCCTTGACATGGCCCCCAACATGGAACAGATTGCACGCGTCTGCTTTCCCGTCGCACGTCGTGTAACGGACCGTTTCCATGTCCAGAAACTGGCTTATGAAGCTGTTCAGGAAATGAGAGTCAAGGCTCGATGGGAAGCCCTGGATGAGGAATCCATACAAATAGCACATGCCAGGGCTTGCGGGAAAATCTATCATGCTCCGGTTTTCGAAAACGGGGACTCTAGGAAGCAATTACTAGCTAGAAGCATCTATCTTCTCTATAAGAAAGAATCCTTATGGACCGAATCGCAGCGTGCCCGCGCTGCCATCCTCTTCAGAGAATATCCGGATATAAAGAAAGCCTATTATCTTTCAATGAGACTTGGGCTGATATATCACCAGTGCAGGCATAAGGATACGGCCTTAACCAGACTTGCAAGATGGTACGATGAAGTAGACAAATCCGGATTCCTTACTTTCGGCAGAGTGGCAAGATCCATACAGACTCATTATCAGCAAATCATAAACTTCTTCGACAAGCGGTCTACTAATGCTGCTTCTGAGTCCTTCAATGCTAAAATAAAGAACTTTCGTTCTCAGTTCAGAGGGGTGAAAGACAAAGCTTTCTTTCTCTTCAGACTTTGCAATATTTATGCTTAAATTTCTAATCCCTCATATTTTTACGTTGATCCGTAATATTTATGCTTGAACTGCTAATCCCTCATATTTTTACGTTGATCCATTCTTTCAATTGCTCTTTCAATCATTTCTTCTATAGTTCTCATTGCTCTTTACTTTTACTTGTTAAACTTGTGTTATCTTTGGATATTTAAAGATACAAATAAATATTTGATTAACAAATGATTACCACTTTTTATTTTCGAGGTAAAATACTAAAAAACAAATATTTAACTTTTAGCTACATATACAAAAAAGCGCACCAACTTTCACAAGCAGATGCGCATTGAGCAATGAAAACATCAGTAGAATTACATGACATTTTCGTGTACAAAATTACCGAAAATAATCTGAATCACAAGAAATCTTTGAATATTTCTGCTTCGCTGACAGATACAAAATCGTTTGGGTAAAATGTATTGGCGAGTGCATCGGCATAGTCAGGAGACCGCTTGATACGCTTCTTAATATCTTCCTTTGGTTCAATGATGATACTACCGTTACTCATGAACTTCCAATGAATTTCGGTAACTTCTTCCATAAACTTATCACATGGAGGAATGGCTGGATTAAAACCATTCTTAGGGTTCAACCAATCACGCATTGACCAATAGCAATACGCTCTCATATTGGCGAAAGTGTACACTCCTGTAATGTCGTTCAGTCCACGTGCGCCTTCAGAAAATTTGCAGGAATATACATTGTTAAATCCAAGTTCTTGCAAACGAGAAAACACACCAGCTCCTTCTCCAATAGTATCTACAAACGCTTTGTTCTTCTTATTATCCAAATACTTCACATGCATTCCTGCAACGTGCATGTGGTCGGCTTTCCCTGCTGAATCGTGAACTTCAAACTCTGATACATAGTTTCCATAACGAGGGCAGAGAATACTACTATCTCGTCCCATTCCAGCAACATCAGATCCAACACGGCAAGACTTTCCTTTAGGTTCATATCCTTCTTCTTGCAGATCCAGCCAGCGTTTGTTGGCAAGATCAATCCATTCGTAAGGTATCAAGACATCTTCAGCAACTTTTGGGAACATGCCTAACACTTTGACACGAAACAAGTCGTTAGGTCTGTAAAATCCACCTTCCCATTTGAAATCGCCTTCTCCTTCGTTGAAATCTGATTGTTGGATTGGAGAACACCAATTTGCGACCTTATCCTTTACCCACTCATAATCTACCTGACCAGGAATGATTACTTTCTTGCTTACAACATTCTCTGCATTGAGCGAACTAAGACGGAACTTAGCAAAACGGTCTGACTTCATGGCACGTGCCGCATAACCAGTTGTTACGTTCGGGTTGAAAACGATGAGCAAACGTGAGTTTCCTTGCAAGTTACCTTCAATAGCGTTGAACGTTGTTTCTGATATACCTGAAGCTTCTGTTACAACAAACATAGTGTTTACAGCATGGAATCCTGACCATGCCTCCATGTTGTCATCAGAACTTTTGAAGCCAGTTAGAAACCATTCATCGTAATTTGTTTTGATTCCTGAAGACAATAATCTTCCTGGCAACACTCCTGAATTTCTGAACAAACGAGATATTTCAGGAATCATAATGTTAACAACCTGTCTTCCTGTCGGAGCAGTCATAGCTATCTTCGTATTCTTTGTCAACTTTCCATTTTCCCAACGAGGAGTAAGATACATAAAACAAACTGCGGCACAAGCTGCGCAGAAATCCTTGCCACGAGCTGTTCCGGAAGCAACAGCAGTCATCTTATTAAACTGTACGGAGTGTATGATGTCTTGCTGTTCTTTATCAAGGCGTGCTTTAAGTACGTCTGAACAGAACTTGCACCAATCATCACGCCATGCTTGCATATATAACGCTGCCTTGTCGCTCAAATTCATTACTATTCGATTTTATCAGGAAGTTCTTTCATCAAACTTTCAAAAGGACTAATATTAACATCGTTTTCGACTTTCTCTACATATCCACGTTTCTTGCCTTTAGTCTTCAGATAGAAGATTATGGCTGTTAAATCATCGTTATTGATAGCTGTCAACAACTTTGATTCAACAACATCAATCGTTTCTTCTTCAACCTCTTCTGCCTTTTCTTTGAACTTTTGATCAAGTTCTCTCCACTTGTAATAACAAGACCTTGTTATCCCGGACTTTTGGCAAGCATACGAAACGATCCCATGACTTTCACGGAAATGTTTTAGGAATAATTCTTGTCGTTGTTTCTTCTTCATATCATATAAACTTTACGCAATCAATCCTCCAGACTTCTACGAGTTGGAGGATGATTGCAAGATTAATCAAACATACTCATTTGCACAGCACCAGAATCAAGCTCTTGTAACTGTTCTTTTGTCGGTTTTGGTGCAACATTATTCTTATCATAGAATCCATTTTTCTCGCAGTAAAAGAAGCGGCTCCAGTCCAATCGGTCGTAATACCCTTCGACGTATGGATAAAGTGCTTTTTGCTCGTCTCGTATCATGTCAGCTTTGGTCTTTCCTGCACGTTTGCCTTGCCATGTATGGCAGTCATACACGTACTCAGGAATGCGGTCAAAGTTTCGTTCACATTCTGCTAAATCAAGCGTTTCACGGCAATTCAACAGGTTGCAGGCAAACCAATCGGCATCACGATTTTTTCTTGCTCGAAGAAGGATGGTTACTGCACGAGCCACAAACAATGGCTGAGGATTCATTTCATCGGCTTTTCGTAGAGCAACTATTTCATGCGTAACGCAATCCCAGCAATCTTCTGCTGAAATAATGAGTAGTCTGTTCCATAGTTGTTTTCTATACCTTACCATAAGCTGACAAGCAGCATATCCAGCATAAGCGTCATGCCCTCTACGAATAGCCTTCTGTAAGAGGGAAATCATCTCGAACATATTATGTCCGTTCTGTGTCAATAATTGAGGTTTCATTTCTTTTTTTTATTAAAATCTTATTTACTTTTAAGTATATAAAGATAGTAATAATTGACTGGGTGATAAAATTTTAAATCTTTTATTTTCAGATGGATAACGCGATAAATACAGATTTAACTATTGGAAACTGTTATATATTAAAACACAACATCTTTCATTGGAATTACATTTCTACATCCATGCGTAATGAAATTGTTTGTCATGTTATACGAATATGCACCAATGTTTCTGATAAGTATCTTATCTCCGATATTTGCAGCTCCGTTATACCCACGTATCAGATAGTCAATCTCAACACACGAGCAACCGAATACGGTAGCTTTCTCTACATGATTTTCATCTTTACCAAAATGCTGGTATGACGGACTTTTGCAGATGCAGGAAGCTCCGACATCTTCACGCTTTGTATCAAGAACAATAAAAGTATTACCCTGTATTTCCTTTACTCCAATAATAGTAGCCAGTAAGTGCAGAGCGTTTGAAACGACAGGCGTTCCATCTTCCGTAATGAGCAGCTTTTCTCCATTTGGGTATGCTTTTGCCATTTCAGAACCAATAACTTTCGCATATTCCTCAAAAGTTGGTACGTATTCATTATATTGCTCCTTGAAAGAATCATCCATACGTCCGAACATATTACCGCCGATGTCAATAATGGACGCTCCAAGCATATCAGAGAACTTAATCATGTTCTGTACACGTTTACGAAAATATTCCAAACTACGTGCTTGGCTGATGTGACAATGCACAGACTTAATCGTAATGAAAGGGTAATTATCTTTATCCAGCAGGAACTTGAAGTCATCCCCATCCGTATCGAAACCGAAGCGGGACACCACCCCGTTGCCGATGTCAAAGTTAAGCCGCACGCCGATTGCAATATTGCGTTGCTTGGTATTAGACCAGTCTACAAAATTCTTAAACTCGTCAATATTCTCAATATTTACAATGCCACCATTCAAAGCCACATTTAGTTTATTGGCAAAATCAGGTATTACACCGTTGTAAATGATGTGCTCGTCATGCACGCCAAGTTCCTTAGCGTAGTGGTATTCTTTTGGCGACACCACTTCGGCGTACTCACCTAGTTTATCCACCGCCTTACAGAACTCATGGTAGTAATTCGTTTTATAACTATATCCCATATGGTAATTGGGATAATATTTATTTACCGCCTTGCGGAAGTCGGTAATATTGCCCTTAAATGCCTTGCTGTCGCAAATGTAGGCAGGTGTTTGGATTTCTCTAACGTTTAACATTTATCTTAGCTTGATTTTTCTTAAAATCATAATCAAAATACTTTCCCCACTTGTTTTTTAATGCAAGCCTAAACTGATAATTGACTTTAGAATCAACAGTCGTTCCACCTTCTAACTTATCCTTTACGCTCATAGAATGGAAATAACGAGGTTGTAGGATAATTCGGTTCATCAGTAGCTCCTGCATCATCATGTCAATATCAGAAATGGCAAAATCATTTGGATCGTATTTGGCTTTAAAAGCCTTTTTATTTATCCACCTGATTCCACCGGGCATTCCTTTGAAACAAAACTCCTGAGTATAGTTGTAAAGAGCAAACTGGGGATTATCGCAAGCAAATCCCAAATTCAAATCATACAATAGTTGTGCAATACGTTCTATCTCAGATGTAGCTATTTCACGATAATTTTCGAACTTGGTTTTAATATTGGTATAAGTATCAAGCCGGTAGCAAAACTGGTTCAAATCATCGTCTGCAATAAAAATTACGTCTTCAGGTGTATTCTCTATTATCCAATGCAAAGTTGTCATAAAACTCCTTATGGGAGTTCCACATTTGAGTGTAGCTCCTTCAGGAATAACAAGCAAATCTGTTACTCCGGCATTTCTGTATGCTTCTTCCTCTTTTTGGCGAACGACGTAAGTGCAATACTCCAATAAGTCTTGCGTAAGTATTTTGTCCGAGCGTTGGTAGGACATGCAGTAGATGTTAAATGAAATATCTTGTTTCAAAATACTTCTTCATTTTAAATCCAACATTGATTTCCTTCTGATCATTCTCATATTCATATCCAAGAAGCTGTTTACACCGTAGATAAAACATGTTACAACCAGCATTACTTACGAAGTTGAGAGAAGCATTCACACGTGGATTGATTTCAAGCAAAGTCACTTTTCCATCTTCTTCAAGTATGAAGTCAAAGCAAGCATTACCGTCTATCTTCAATTTCTTGCAGATAGTGCGTGCAATATCGTATGCCTGTTCGTTTGGTTTGATTTCAGCATACATCATAGAACCGAACTCCAACACGTATCCTACATAACCGCAGATGTGGGTTACTTCACCGTGGTCAGCCAGCACACTTACAGAATAATCAAGTCCGTTCTTGTATTCCTGCACGATAACTTTGTGGTCTTGCTTGTCAACGATTTGGCAAAGTTGTCCAAACGAAATGTAGTGCTTCTTGCCGAACCTATGGAACAAATTCACATCAACACACTTTTCATTATCAACAACTGCGAATCCACGCCCTCCACACATATTAGCAACCTTGCAGCAGATTGAGCTATTTGTGCTATCGCTGAAACGCATAAGCTCACTGACATCCTTAGCTACAATCTGCTTAGGCATATACTCTCCAAACATATTATGCAATGCAATCTTGTCGTTTGCAATTTTCATGGATTCAGATGAAGTTACTGATATGTGGATCCCATGCTTCTCAAACTCTTCCTTGTGGTCTGCCATTACATCCAAGTCTATAGATGTTACTGGGAATACAACATCAACATTCAGCTTCTTACACAAATCAAGAAGCGTTGGGAAATAGCTTTCATCGGAAACTTTAGGAACGACAAAAGCCCCATCACATTCTCCTTCTTTAGGCAAATCCAATTCAACGGAGTTTACGCAATACACATTGACTTGAGTTCCTTCGTAGTTATTTTTCAGGCAGTCTATCATGTTCTTGACATGAATGTTGCTGCACGTTATCAATACGTTTATTGACTTCATATTTTCATTTATTATCAGGTACAATCTTTGCTTTCATTTCATCATACCAAATGGCACGAGCTTTTATTTTACGTTCTCCATTCTTTCCTTTCGCCACTAATACTTTCTTCCCATCAATTCCAAGAGCACGAGTGAGGTTAAGATAATCTATCTCATTTCGGCAAACAATCATCACATAATCGTACTTCTCATACCGAATAAGCTCCATGTCCTTAATCTTAGTGTCAGTATTCGGATCAACCTGCGGCAACTCAAAACCGAGATTCAAATTGAAATCAGCAGTCCAATCAGCCAACTTATCCATATCCCAATCTCCGGCATGAGTGTTCGCTTTTATGTTGATGGCTCTAAGTTCAGGTTCAGAATAGCCAATTAGTTTCTTGCATAGTACAGTAGTCTCTTCACCTTTATTGGCTTTCAATGCGTTTACCCGTTGATGCCCGGATATGATATTATTGTGTTCATCGATTACAATAATGCCGAAGTCACCGAACTGCTCTAAAGATTCTTGTAATTCTTTCGCTTTTTTCTTGGTTATCTTTCTTGGATTGCCAATATCGTCTTTCAATTCAGAAAGAGGAATTTCAACTACTTCAATACGCTTTTCCATCTTGTTCTTGTCATTTCAAGTCGTTCAACTTCAGGTTTGATGAAACTACTTCCAGCACGTACAAATCTTTTATTGATTGCATTACTGTAAGAAGCTATATTCTTAGGATTGATGTACAGGTAAACCATATCAAGTTCAAGTTCGCCAAAAGCGTACTGAACGGCAAGTATAGTAGCGGAGCTGACAATACCTTTACCCCATAAATCCTGTCTCATGATACAATAACTGAGTTCGGCAGTACCGGTGATAATATTCTTTAAAGCTATGTATCCGGCAAACTTACCGTCAGCCAATATCGCAAACACTTCATTTTTGCTGTCATATTGTAATGACTTCAGATATTCAGTTTCACTTTCTAAAGTAGCAGGGAATGGAGCTGCACTATCCATATACCTCCATAGCGAAGGATTATTCCGCAGTTCCCAGCTATCCTTTGCGAAATGTTCAGTCATGGGAACAATCTTTACTTTCATACAAACTGCTCTATTATATCGTTCATACTATAATACTTGTATTCTGCCAACCGTCCACCAAAAATGACATTAGGTTCTTTGTCGGCAAGATCTTTATATCTGGAGTATTTCGACAGGTTTTCTTCTGTTGGTATCGGATAAGACGGTGAGCCATTTTCACTATAATCACAAGGTGTTTCGTAGGAAATCACAGTCCCTTTACACTGCGTTTTAAGGAAATGCTTATGCTCAATCATACGGGTGTATGGTGTATCTCTATCGGTGAAGTTAACAACAGCGTTTCCTTGCTGGTTATCAATGTCAGATAGATAGATTTCTTTGAACTTCACAGAACGGTAGTCCAACTTCCCGAACTTGTAATCATAGAACTTATCTATCTGCCCGGTGTAAATAATTTCTTTAGCAATGCTTTTAAACCATTCAACATCATCAAAGAAATCATTTTCAGTCCAAACATCTGATCCAATGAGCAAGCGCCTGATAAACTCAGTATATCCACATTCTGGAATACCTTGATACTTTTCGTTGAAATAGTTGTTGTTGAATGTGTAACGTACTGGAATACGTTTCATAATGGATGCAGGAAGTTCTTTGCATTCTTTCCCCCATTGCTTTTCAGTATATCCTTTAATGAGCGTTTCATATATCTTTCTTCCAACAGTTGAAAGACAATGTTCTTCGAGGTTCTTCGGATTGTCAAATACAACTTTATCTTTCTCTATGGCATCAAACGCAGCCTCAGGAGTAGTTACTCCGAATAGCTGGTTGAACGTATTCATATTGAAAGGTAGATTATAAATCTTTCCTTGATAACTGGCGATGGGTGAGTTTACGAAAGGAGTGAATTCACAGATGCTATTCACGAAGTTCCAGACTTTCTTTGAATTGGTCCTGAATATATGGGCGCCGAACTTATGTACTTCAATACCATGTACATTTTCTGTATAGCAATAACCACCTATGTGTCCATTCTTTTCTATTACAAGGCATTTCTTTCCTTGCAGCGTAGCTGTATGAGCAAACATTGCTCCATACAATCCAGATCCTACAATAAGATAGTCATACTTGGGTTTTGTCATACTATTTTCGGTTATGTATTACTTCATACATTATTTCGTTGTATCGGCAGGATTCGAACCTGCATGAGTGGTGTTTTTGCGGCTTTCTGATTTTAAGTCAGTCATTCCTAAGATGTCTCGCGGGTTACAGGTTTGGTTAGTAACTGTTATCCCGGAATTTTTCACCTTACATCTTGATTAGCGTCTACCAATTCCGCCACGATACAAACGATAGTCTTTCCTATCAGCCAGATTTCTAACACCAGTTATATGAAAGGAATCGAACCTTTCGTACTTACCTAACCTCAATCACCGAGCCGACTTGAACGGCATTCGCGGAGATGTAGAGTTCCGACCTCTATTCGATTTAACGAACCTTTGGTTTAGCAAACCAAGTCAGCTCCATTGCTGATTACTATCTCCATATGGAGCAAGAAGGAGTATCCTTGTTTGCTCCATTTCTGCTGTAAAATTACAAATAACGATTGAAAAACAAACACTTTTTGTATAGAAAATTACGATAAAAGTACATTTTAAGGTAACTTTATGATGAAAGCACGATTTTTCATCTATATGAAATGCTTTAAGTTCTTTATTTGCTTCTTATCAGACTTGCTGTTAGGTTGATATTGCCATTCAATATGCGAGCAAATGGCACAAGCCATATTCTTAGCAAGTCTCCAATTTTGTTCTTTAATTTCTTCTTCCGTTACAGCTCCACTTTTGCAGAGTTTATCAACTATTTTAGAGTAATCAATCTGCTGGAATAGTTCTTGGACTTTCTTAGTAAGTTCTGTTTGTTCTTTGCTGATGGTTCCCATTGCTCAATTCTTTATTTGTTATGACTTAAATTCACATTTCAATACTCCGTTGTTATACATCCTTACACCTGCACCCGTACGTGCTGTATTTCCAGTAATGCTACCACCGTACATGTTGAAAGTACTTCCACCCGCCACAAACGCACCAGAACCTCTATACCCATTGCTGTGAGTGATCTTTCCTCCGTTTTGGCAGTCACAAAGGGTGAATGTACTCCCAGTTTTTGGTATAATGCAATCATTACTATATGCCAAGGTGATATTATACCCATTTAAACAAAGTACTACACCGTCGACAGGTGTCCAAGCCTCGCTCAATGTAACATTGTTCATCAGATAGTAGTTACCTACCACCTCGGGCAACTCAGATGTCCCATTCCATGCTTGAAAGGTGACTTTGGTAGTCTCCGTATGTCCGCCTACCCTATTACAGGTATCCTTACCACAGAGAAAGTGTGTATGCTCACCTGCCGCCACCGTCATCGGTGCATTCATCGCCTCAGAAACGGCATGAAGTCGTGTCATATCCAGTTCTGCGATCTGTTCCTCGGTCAGTGACTCCATAGCCTCGTCAATGGCTTCCAGCTGCGCACTGACACTTTCTGCATTTTCCATCGTCACTGTCTCCGGCAGAGCGTCGATGAGTGCCT
>OJMG01001546.1_pt1 | contig 21154 bp, 20 predicted proteins | sample 1597141 | NCBI WGS metagenome assembly OJMG01 (sample SAMEA2452119, study PRJEB22498) | human gut metagenome | biome: human feces; feature: human gut; material: feces | place: Australia | collected 2012 | reverse complement strand
GCAGTATCTGCCGCTACCTGCATGATATGCCACATCTCATCTTCACGGATATAATCGCAAAGATATGCCCAACGTCCCAGGTTCACCAAACGCACCAAATCCCAAGCGATGACACTCTGAGGCATTTGTCCGGCAGGACACCAGCCGTTCTTCTGCATTTCCTCTGCAATCAAACAAACATCTTCCATCTTGTCATCCCCATTACAGTGTTCCTCTGCCGATATGTTTTCCAATCCGCGTTTGCGAATTTTTGCCAATGCCCGGTCTGCTTCGGCATGATGCCCCTCCTCAAGCAGCCATCGCACAATATCCAGTGTACTTTCCCGGTCTGTCACATTCCACCATTCCCGAAGTGTACATTTGATACTGTCAATATCGTTTTCGCAATCAATAGTGTCTACATTTTCGTCATTATATACCAACATAGGCGCACCGAAAGCCAACAGACGAAGCTGACCTGCATCCAGTTTACCGTCACCGGCTTTGCTGATAGTCCATTCCTCATTCAGATTCTCCATATCATAAAAGCCCTGCATCATCTGTTGGGCAAATGCCATGTTTTGCCGCCCTGCTTCCGCTACTGTTTCCATACCGATTCCGGCTGCTTTCAGCATCGCTTCCTGCTGTGCCTGTATTTCTGCCATATTGGGAATACCAGCTGTCATTTGCGTCATTATCTGTTCCTGCATACCCTCCGGCATCTGAAATCCCGGAATGCTCCCGAACATAGATTGGGCCTGTTCCATTGCTGCCTTTACTGCGGCTTCCTGTGCCGCTTTTGCCATATCCTCAGGACTTTGAGGGGCTGTTCTTTCTTTTGTCATATCCGTTTACTTCTTAATGATGTTTATAAATTATCCTTCGGCTTCTGCCGCCAATAAAATTTCCGTAATTTCGTTGTATCCGCGCTCACTGGCATAATACAATGCCGTCCGTTGAAGATTATCTGCCAGATTCACATTTGCCTGATGCTCCACAAGAAGTGAGACAAACTCGTTATTTCCTTCTCTGGCTGCAAGAACGAGCGGAGTTTCTCCATGTTCGTTCTGCACATCCACTTGCGCATTTGCCGTTATCAAGTCCCGGCCAATAAATTTGTTTCCCGACCAGGCTGCAAAGTGTAGGGGAGTATTCCCGTTCAAAAGAGACTTATTCACGTTCGCACCGGCAGCAATCAATAGTTTCGCTACTGTAAGATTTCCTTTCATACAAGCAATAATCAGCGGCGTCTCCCCCTCATCGTTGGGTGTGTTCAACATGTCGTTCGAAGCGGTAAGTAATGCACGGACTGTTTCAGACTGCCCGTTGAAAACAGCCTGGTGAAGAGGTGTGTTTCCGTGTGCATCGCTTGTTCCGTCTACGGACAGGCATATCACGATTTCTCGCAACCCGTGAGCAGTGGCATAATCTATTGCTCTGTATCCTGAGTTATCCGCTATTTCCGTATCTGCGCCCTGTTCTATCAAAAACAAAGCTGCATCAGAACGTTTATTGTCGAGAAGACGGATTAGAGGTGTACATCCTTCCTTATCTGTTGCATCCAAATCCGCTCCATATTGTACCAGTTTTCCTATTATTTCCTTGTTTCCGCTTCTGGCAGCTGCATGTAAAGGAGTTTCCGAACAGTTGTTTGCAATGGAGACATCTGCATCGCTGTCAAGCAAAAGGCCTACAATGTCTCTAAGTCCCTTCAAACAAGCATAATATAACGGTGTATTACCCTCAGCATCCCGCTTGTTTACATCAATGCCTCCTTTTTTCAAGAATATCTGTACGATGCTTTTCTGTCCGTTACGGCATGCATTTAAAAAAGTCATGTTATTATCCATACTTTTCTCAATAATATTTCAATAAAAATTTTATAAGAGCTTCGTCATTTTTTTCCGTTGCAATGTCTAAAACGGTCTTTCCTTCATTGTTCACGGCATTCACATCCGGTTTCCCAAAGTCCATGACCAAGCCGACCGCTTCTTTTGCTCCTCTTTGAGAACTTCCTGCAATGTAATGCAACAAAGTATTGCCCCATTTGTCCTTTGCATTTACATCTGCACCGGCTTCAAGCAGGGTTTCAAGCATATCGGCATCTTTTTCCGTGCAATAACGTCCTTCATAGGGATATGACCTCAGCAGGATGGCAATGCGCGGAATGTTCCCATTCCAAAAGCATCCTCCATAGAGATTCATTGCCGGAGTCTGTCCCTGCAAATTAACAGTATTGACATCTGCCCCGTTCTCTATGAGATATCGGGCAGCCCAAATTCCTAATTCGCATCCAGCTTCCCGGCAGGCAAGAGACAATGCTGTGTTACCTTCCTTATCAGCAGACTTTTCCGGATTCCATCCGCATTGCATCAAGTACTGAAGAAGATGCAGGCAGTCTTCTTTCTTTTCACTGCCGTGTTTTCTTTTTTTAAGCCATACGGCAAAAGCTGTCTGCTCTTCCAAATCCTTGAAGTCCGGGTCTGCCCCGCTTCTCAACAACATTTCCGCAGCTTCGGCATTGTCCCATAAAAGGGCGCAGGCCAAAGGTGATCTGCCTTTGAAATCGTATAGCTTTTTATCCTCGCAAACGGTTTGCAATTCTGTTCCGGATCGCAAAATAGCATCCAAAGCTATCATATCTTTGTACCATAATGCCTGAAAAACATCCAAGCCTCCGATGAGCGCAGAAAGTTCATCTGTATCAGGATCTTGTCCGGACAGTAGTGCTCCGATTCTGCGTGCTCCTGTTTCCCAAGCAATATCAAGAGCGGTTTTTCCGATGTTATTCTTGTCTTCTGTATCTATTTGCCCATTTTCTAAAATACGTTTTGCAGTTAGAAAGCATTGTCTGTCTGCCTCTTCCAGATATTCCATGTTTTCATATGCTTCCCGTTTATCCTTTTCCGAATACCACCGTTCGGAGAAGTCTGCTATTCTTTCTTTTGTACGCTTGATGTCGTATGCAATGTCTCCGGCCGATTGGCAAATGACGTGAAGTACATTGTCGCCGTTTGAATTGGTCGAATCAATGCGGCAACCGGACATTAAAAGAATATCCGCCATCAGAAAATGCCGGTTGCCCACAGCTTCAATCAGGGCGGTCGTATTTTTTCCGGAGTGCGGAACTCTCGCTTCTTTGGAAACCAGCAGTCCGGCGATACCGGCAATCGTGGTTTCTTTCCCGCAACACTTACGTTTGGCCAATACACATAATGGTGTGTCTCCATCATCATTCCTTACATTTACATCTGCTCCACGTTCCAGCAGTATGCGCACCGCATTCTCATCGGCAAATGCACAAGCCATATGCAAAGGAGTATCATTTTTCCGCATGCTATTTCTGCTGTCAAGCGGAATCTCCCTATATGCCTCGCATAAAGCGGATTCCAATGCACCAGTAGTATGCAAGTCATATATTTCTTCACAAGTTATCATTGTCAGCTATATTATTTATCAGTTTCTCAATATGCTTGTATTTGCCTCCCAAACAAGCGGATATAGACTTGACTTCACTATACAGATGTAGTCTGAAAGCCGTTTCTGCCTTTAACAGCAGCAACTGCCTGTATGCCAAGGTTTCCGGAATACCTTGCGGCATGGGATGAAAAGGATGCCCTTCGGCATGGTCATAACGGAGAAATGCTTCGGGTAACTCTGCTTCACGGGTAATATTTCTTCCGGACATAAGCTGTTCCGACTCACAAAGCAATCTGTAACATTCGTCATACCACTTTACCATGAAGCAACACAATGCCTTGTTGTATAGCACTCTGAAATCTTCATCAGAAATACGGTTGAAGCATGAATAAGCAGCCGGATATGCCTTGCTGAGCAAAAGCGATATTCCGGCTGAGAACAACTGCTCCGTTTCTTTGCCGGTTATTTTTTGTTTATCCACAAATAGTGTCATAAGCTATAAAAGTTATTGTTTTATTTTAATTTCACCGGCATTATTTGTTTTTCATAATCATCAAATTGTTATAGGCTATAAAGAATTGATTAATTAAATAAAGAACGGAACTCATCAAAGTCTTCCTGCGAAGCAAAATATTTGATCTCGAATATGATGTATTTATCAGGAAGACTTACTTTAAATTGATTTTCTTCATCATCGTCTTTTATATAGTTGATGTCGGAAATAAGGAAAGAGTTATATTCGATTTTGTTTTTATTTACCTCAGGATATGTCACCCGTCCTTTATCCACAGTAATGGTTCCTCCCTGTGCAGCCAATACCCGTGCCTTGCGTATACTGAAGAATGTCATTAAAAGCAGCAGCGCCCCACAAATAATCAAAATCGTAGACAAGACTTCTGGAGAGAGGATGACAGCCCGTCTGATACGTAATCCAAAAGGATAAATCAAGGGCACGATAACCATACCTATTCCAAATGCCAGACTTGACCATTGATTGGTTAATGCACTTTTGGGAGTGTAACTGAAAGTTTTATGCACACTCTGAAATTTTTCGGTTGTTTTTGTTGTTTCCATACTATTTATATTTAAAATGTTGATGTAATCAGCGCATCTGCTATCAGGATATTTTCTGAAATACAAGAAATCTTCTGTAATGCGGCTCTTGCTTCTGTCATGTTCCGGCTTTTCGTTTGTGAAGTTATCCATTCCTTTACCTCCGGAAATACGGTATATTCCGTAACTTCCCAATCTGGAATACGATATCGGATAAGCGTGTCAAATACAAAATCACGAACACCATTTTTCATCATAATTTCACTCAACCGCTTCATAGTCATTTTTTCGCAATTGAGAAGTACGCAACCCGAATATACGGAGAGCATATCGGAAGATTTAATTGTACCATGTTCAATGCATTTGATTGCTGCTTCTGTCAGAGGCAGAAGCATATTGCTTTTTAGATAACGTTCACCCCGTCCCATAGCATATCCGGCATGAAGGGCCTGAATCATACAAACCAGAAATGTTTCGCTCATTTCTTCCAACAGGTGTACGTTTTCCGTCAGATTTTTAGTCGGTTTACCTATGCGGATATTCTTTTCCAATTGTTTGATGCAATCTCTTTTTATAAGTGCATACTGGAAGTTTTCAACCATTATCTTCCGATAGTTCTGCCAAGTGATTTTCTGGTCGCGGGTACGGGCAAATGTAATTTCCATATAACCGCCCGATGAGGATGCTACGATTTCCATCTCTCCACTGCGGGTAGTCATATCCGCCTTTTGGGACCATAAGGTTCCGTCTACCGTAATTTTACAGTCGAACAGTCCGGTGGGAGCAGGCAAAGAAGAGATGGACTTTTTGTTCTCAGCCACCCATAAATATATGACAGAAATATTATAGATATTTTCTTCGTTTCGGATAGCTGTTACTCCTGCTTTGTCCCAAATAAGAAAACTTCGTTTATCATATTGTACCATCTTACCGTTACCGTCTTGCATGTTCCGATGGGTAAATACGACTTTCTCTCTGCCGAAAATGTTCACCATTGTTGTATATGACAAGGGCAGACTGATTTTTTGACCGTTAATTTTTAACATGCCTTCGGTTATTTCCACTCCATCTGTTGCCGACAAAGTGGAACACTCCTTTGGAGTAATTTTCTCCACCGGCTGTTGCCCGGTAATCTGTGTTTTCACATATGGTGGAGCAAGCATTAGGCTAACATCTTCCGATACAGGTGGCAATAAATAGTCTATGTTTGGATAGGGGTTCGGGTAATTAAGCCAATAGCCTAATTTTTTCGGACGGCTTGCCGTGCGAAGAAAATTCCATAAATCTTCCGGCAAGCTGAGTATGTCATCAGTGTGTTGGTGTGTATTTACTACAATAGTACCGTTAGGCAACGCATGAAGAGCCTTGAATGATTCGCTGCCAAACACGCCGGGGCGGATACGCAAAACTTCATCCGTGCTCCAGTTCCAAAGGCGTGCATAATCGGAACGGTTTCCGTTCGTGTAGTGGTCTCCCTCTATCAGTATCCAGTCCTCGTAAAATATACGCAATCTGAATAAACCGTCACCGATGTGATGCAATGGAGCGATACGGCATCTTTGTGTTGCCATATCAAGGTCGAGCAATCCCGGTTCCAGCCATATTCCGCTATTGTTACTTACTGTATATTCATGTAGCAAAAGAAGGCGTGTTGTATTCGGTACAGGGCTGCTGCCAGTATAGAATGTTTCATAGCCGGACATGGAAAATGGCATAGTTATATATTTCCCATTATCATCATATCGGATAATTTTTGATTGGCTGTATTCCCCCATTACTATATATAACGTTCCCTTTCCATCTATCCCGAAGCTGGGAGCATATATCAAACCTTCCGGTAAAATGATTCGACTTACATATTTTACTCCATGTTCTGTCATTGTGTGAACAATAGCACTATGGACATCCCCCAAACAGAGATAATGTCCGCACCACTGGAATTCATATTTATCGTAAACACTCAAATCACACACACGCGGCCATTTCTCTGCTTCCAAAGGATTCTTTCCGGCAACGGGCATTTCTCCTAAAGAGGTAGAATACAATGCTGCATAAAAGTCCAGTTCTTTCGAATATATAAAACTATGGATTTTCTTCGTTTTAAATTTTACCGGTTGAAGAGGGACAACACGCAAATCTACTATAAATGTTCCTTGCCATTCTATCTTGCTTTCTTGTTTCCATTCCCCATAGGCGAAATAACCGGCAAAGCCTCTTGTAATATAGCAGATATTGTCATTGGGCCATACCATTTGCATACGCGGCATCTGCTTGCGTGGAGCAATATGCCTGGCTTGTATGCCGAAATCACGATGCGGCTGTTTGAGTAGTTTGCAATATTGGCCGTATTTGTGACATTTCTTCTCAAAAGCTCCCATTTCTGCCTGCAGAATCAGTTCCAACAGATAAATATCATCTTCATCTAAATTGTAAAGAGCATATCCGCAAGCTGTAAGTTCTTGTCCTATGGCAGATATACCAATCTCATGTGAAAAACAGGAATATTGGTTTACGATTTCATCAAAACGTTTATCTTTCAATACGGAAACAACATCTCCCCACTTCTTTCTCAATTCTACTACCGTATCTTCTATATCTCCTTCGTATTTGAGAATATCGAGGGCATTGTCACGAGTTTCTTGCATCCTATCATCCTCATACGCTTTCATTACGTTCTTTATCCAGTTTTCTACAGATTTCTGTGATATTCCTTTGCTGGCATACAGTCTTGCCGGAACTTTCGAAAACCGTATACCATACTCAGCCAGTCTGTGCATTAGGAGTACAAGAAGGTTAGGAGTATAAAGTTCATCCTCCATCAATGATTCTCCATCTCGTATAAGGAAACCGTCTTTCTCATTCCAACTTCCATGAATACTGTGGTCACCATTGCGCAGATAAATTTGATAACTTGTGAAACGCGTGTAGTCATTGAAAAGCGTTCTTGGACCAAACATATCAACTCTTAGGATATGCCATGCTTTCTTTTCTTCTCGATTATTTGATGTGGGAAACATTTCCCCGTTGGAAGTAAAATGAAAAGATAGGTTCCATTCAAAATCATCAGGATAAGGAATCTCTGCTTCTGCCAGCCATTGGGCAGCTATAAGAGTTGGAATCGTATTCTTGTAATAATCAGACAGTTCTTGGCGTAGTCTGTTTAAAGAACTCTGTTCCGGTAGCAGCAACAGTATGCGGTATAAAACATGTAGATCTCCCGGACCTTGTTCCATCAGGGTACGGGTAAGTCTTGTCAGACAGTCAAGAGCTGCAGAATCTGAAGATAGAGCCAATAAAGCCACACAATACCAGAATCTTATAATGTCATAATAGAAATGTCCTATCATACAATAATTTTCCAGTTCTTGAGCATTGGAAGGAATGCAGCAATAGCCTTGCAGAAAACCGGCTACTATGCGGACAAGTTTTTCGTCTGTTGCATACGGCTGCATACGCAATATCTCTTTTCTGTTAGTAGGAGCATGAACATATGAGTCGAGTGCAGAGTTGAATCGGTTGATGCCGTCATACAATATTGCATTGCAATTTGCCGGTATCGGGATATTAATTCTGTTATCGGTATAATATCGGGGATGTTTTTCACTTTCGTAAACGAGTGGAATACAGCATGTAAGATACCACGTCCAAAATTTTCTGTTTAATTCGGGGTCGATTTCCTCTATATCTGCTGTTCCTTTATTATAGGAAAGACTTGCCAAAAATGCTGCATCCCATTTGTCGGAGTCAATTTGCCCATCATTTTCAAAAACTTCTTCACTGAGGCTGGAAGCCGTTACGGCATAAGCTGCCCGCACTGCCGACATACCAGCCATAAATGGAACAGAATTGGTTCCATAATCATATCCTTGTACGAGGGCAGATATACGGTCTGCCGCTTCTATCACATCCTTTTCATTTGTTTTTCCCCATAAATAATATTCTGCCTTTCGGAGCAATTCAATAATTTCATAGCTGTTCCCTGACCATTTTCTCCAAGTTGGCAAAACCTTAAAGGCACATAATATGCCTATTCTTCCTACCATGCGTAAGGAGCGGAGTGACCGTAAAATTTTATGTCGTGACGGGCGGGACAGATGCCCTTGTGCAGATAAGGTAATTTCCATTAATCCTTCTGTTATCAAATTTCTCGGAAAATCCGGAGTTTCAATAGTTTTTTCCGGCTTGATAGAAGGAATAAAATTCTGTTGCTGTAGGAAATGTAGGGAATAGACCTTACTGTAATCAATGAAAGCATAGGGGGAGTAGCGTTTATGGAAATCGACTGGTTTGAAAGAGGCAGCTTCCATATAAGCCCAGCCGCTGCCCGTTGTTTCTATGTCCTCATCATAAGCAAGCAAGAGCGCGACAGTCGGACTATTTGCATACTCTATCTGTATATAGTCCGTACCGTTCCTTTCTTCCTTGTACAGAACGATGCTTCCTTTCTGTTTATAAACATTGCCCATGTGACTGAAATAATATCATATGGTCGCAAATATATGAAAAGAAATATAAAAACCAACCGAGTGGTTTGTTTTATTTTGTTAAAGTCTCTCCAATGAAAAAATATTGCAATTTTACTTCTGTTGTTGCTTAAGTCTATACAATCTATTACTGTCCTGCACAGCCTCTCCATCTTCATTTGCCGAATAAGTATAAGTCTAAACTGAAAGATGCGAAAAACAGTATAAACTGATTACTGTCATTGTTGGGTATTGTTAATATTTTAGCAGGAATAGAGAGGGTTACTGTCAGGTGTTATCTTCCGTTGTTTGATATATTTTGTCCTTTTCAACTTGGGTATATGGAACCAACTTTGCCTTTATAATTCGATTATTACGGTTAAATGGTACATAAGTCACCTTACTATCAATACTTACTGTGTCATTCGGCTGTTTTAAATGAGAGTGCCTATTTATTAACAAGACTTCCCCTTTTGAAAAATCTGCAGAACTGCATATCGGATAGAAATCGGAAAAGCAAGCTGGTGTCATGTGAATAACCTTACTTTCATAATCATAGAATAAAAATCGATTTCCATCTGCCACATTATCATATACAGCAAAACAATCCAACTTTCTTATTCCATTGACCATATAGCTTTGTACAAAATCAATGCTGCTATCATCTGCTGTTTTCAGCTCGTAGACAACATTCTTTCTACCTTGTTGATTCAGGCATAGCCTATATATAATTTCAAACTCTGCTTTTTCTGTTTCAATATAGAGGGTGTCCTGTCCAGCTGAAGAATGACGCCTTGTTGAATTTTGTTCCATATAGCTATCTTTTGTTATGGCATAGCTAAGTGGAAAAAGAAATAAGCAATATAATAGAAATGCTTTCATCTGTTATATCTAATGGTTTAGCAGAGAATGGCCCGTGTGTTATCCTGCATTGTCAGTATTCCTTTTGTTATCTCATCCATTGTAAAAGTAAATTTTCAATCTCTTGTGAACCTGCTTCTTTTGCTAAAGTGAAAGGAGTGTTGCCGTTACTATCCTTTATTTCAAGGTCTGCACAATACTCTAAAAGCAACTGTACCAGTTCTATGTTTTTATTGGCAATGGCTTCCATAATCGGATATACCTTGTAGGTGTCGTATGGACTTTGACAGCCATTTACGTGAATGCCATGCTCCAACAAAATACGGGCTAACTTTACGTTGGACAATCTACAGGCATATGTCAGGAGTGTAAGTCCGTATTCATCGCTATATACTCTATCGTTAATGTCCTTGTATCGGGTAAGGGCATACTTCAGCACGTCTTCTTTGTTAAAGTAGATTGCTGTATATAGTATATCAAATTCGTAACAATCGCTACTCATTGCCATCGGTTCATCTTTTCCTGCCAGCAACTGTTTTATGGTTGTTATGTCGCCGTTGCGACAAGCAATTCCCAACGGATAAAGTCGGTAGGTTTTATCCTGTATGGTATCTTGTAGCAATGGGGTTGCTTTTACGCCATTCAAACAACAACAAAACATTGCAAGGGAAAGTAACATTCTGTTTATTATATTCATATTTACCAAGTTATGTATCTTGTTCATTATCAGTCTATCATTGCGATAGACATTATATCGAACTTGCGCAATTGTACGTTGCTTTGGGCAATGGGTGGCAGTTTGCAGTCATAAGGTGAAACCGGCGTTTACAGGCAGTTCTATTTCTTTTTTAGTTTATAAATGACTCTTTCCTTGCTGCTGATTTGTTTATAATTCCCAATCCGGTGAATAAACACCCAATCCCAATAAAAGGATAAATAATACCACATAAGACCGCAAGCATATTCAATCCCTGTTCATCTCCTTCGAAACCCTCCAAACCGACAACTTGCAATATGAAGTTTGTAATTTTCCACTCCAACAAACTTTGGTCTATACAGATAAAGGCAAGCCACAAAAGAATAGAACAACATTCCAACCCTAACCATAATATTATAACTTTAGGTTGCGTTATATATAATTTATAGACCTTGTAGATTACCAGTATATCTATAACTGTAAGCATACTTAAAAAACAATATTCCATAATACCAGATATTCTGAACAGACGACCAAAGCCTAAACCGCCACAAAATAATGTTATGATTATCAGTATAATACTGAAAGGTATCAAGGATATTATGGACTGGACTGTTTTATTCATTGCACGATTATCGGTAACTGTTTGGCAAAGAATAGCGTTCAGCTATTACCTTTCCCTGTTATAAACCTATCTTATTCCTTTCAATTCCTCTTTCATTTTTCCTTTCAGATGAAAATAAGCCAACACGCCCAAAGCATTGAACAACGCAGTTTCATCTTCATTGCGCCCCAATGCTTTATAAAATCTTGCAACATTTCTATAAGCCATAATCAAAAAGATTAAATAGACAATAATCAAAATTCCCCCACTAAATACAAGTGTACAAATTCCTATTAATGAATTTCTTTTGTATGCTTTGTACTGTTTTTCTGCTTCATCGTAATTATTGTTTGTTAAATAACCAAATTGCTGCAAATCCTCTCTGCTCCAGCCCCTCTCTCCCAATAAATTGATAACATAATTACGAAGTGCATCATTATAGCCATAGCGCTTATAATTTTTCACTATGTCTATTAGTTTGTCATTGTCAAATTTGTTAAGAATATCAAAATCTTCCATACAATTTTACTTTATCATTTATATAACGGGACAAGCAGGAACATTATTAAACATTGACAGTGCAACATCAGTTTCTTTTCTACCGGATTTCTTCTATCGGGCGGATTCTTGCAGGTGGGGTAGTACTGCATGTACATCTCTGGCTATAATCAATGTAAATGTGGGGAGAAACGGATGTATGGAAAAGCCGTCCTTCCCTTTTTCTTTGTAGAGTACGCGATGTTTTCTTTCTGTTTCTGAACATTGTCCATGTAACTGACAGCAATATTATATAGCCGCAAATATACACAAAGAAACAGAAAAACAAACCGAATGATTGGTTTTATTTGATTAAAGTCCCTTTTGTGGGAATATATTGCCTCCTTACATTGTAAGGAAGCTGAATTTCAGGCTTTCAACAGAGAGTAGAGGAAGTGCAGGCTTCGCGATAGTTTTTGGGTATCCAACCCTTGAAAAAAGGATGCTTCAAAGGACGTACCGAAGAACATCTGCCAGAACATTGAAGCTGTTTCTTCCACATCCAGATCCTGCCGTATTTCCCCATTTTCTTTAGCCTTCTGAATGGCGGACTTCCATAGTTGGTAGTTCTGTTCAAATATGACGGCTAGTTTTTCCTCTACATTGGGATAATACAGCCTTACTTGCATCAATAGGTGATAATAGTAAAAATTGAAGCTACAACTGCTGGGATTATTCCCATCATCCAACAAGTGTACGAGCCGCTGCATCGTGTTTTCCACTCCGGCTACATACTGGTCGATAAACTCCGACAGTGAGTTTGCAGTGAAGTTAAACTTGTTTTTCGAATGCTGGGTATCGAACACATACTTGTCCACTACAGCCTTGAACAAGTCCAACTTGAATGGAAAATAATAAACAAGTCCTGCTTTAGACAATCCGCAGGTCTTGGCAATTTCCATTTGGCTTGCTTTCTCGTAATTCATCTTAGCGAATATTCTCAAAGCTTTTTCCAATACTTCATCCCTGTTGGTAAACATATTTTTTTAATTCTTTGGTTTTCGGCTTCAAATATACTGATTTTAAGGGAAATTCTCTCAAGATCAAACCATATTCATCGCTGATACTCTGAAAGAACCCCATATTTTTCTTTGCCTGCCGCACATTCAGACTATACTCCAAATTCCATATAAAACGGGGTAATTTATTGAAAAGCAATAAAATATATAAAAATAGGCTTTTTCTCTTGTAGCAGTTGTGGCAAACACCAAATCGGAAGATGTAATAGCTGTACTTCAGCGAATTGACGAAGAAAGTCGTTATGCCGTTAAAGAAGTGATACTTGACCTTTCAGACTCCATGCGCAAGATCGTACGGACTGCATTTCCTAAAGCCAGCAGTGTGATAGACCGTTTTCACATTCAGAAATTAGCTTGTGATGCCGTGCAGGAATTACGCATCAAGATGATACTTCTAAAGTTTTCTACGCAGGTGGAGAAGGTGGGGTATCGTACTTGGCAAAATGTTCAATCAAAAAATCTTCTTTTGAGCGTTTTAGTTCCTCCTCTATATTTGAGAGGCATTTAGAAAAGATTGTTGTGTTGGAGAACAATGATTCATCAGCAAACCAAAATGCACCACAGTTGGATGATACTATCTGGATTACTTTAGTGCGGAGAGCTATTTCAACGCTTTGTATAGCTGAAAAAATGAGAGTACGCAATTCTTTGTCAAAATTATACAGGGCTACTACGTTCTCAAACTTACTCTTAGGCTTAAATACATGGTTCACCTTATCGCTTTCCATAGGTTTCCAATAATTAGCAAACCGGAAATAACTGATTATTTTAAATATTCGATTGCTGCCTGTTCGTTGTCAAATAAGATTCCCCTGCTTTTCAATATTTCCATTTGGTCGGCAATACTTAGGGGCTGTTTCGCGTATGTTACCATAGGTGTATAAAAAAAGTTCCGCCCTAGTACGCATTGTAAAGAGGCGTGGCGGAAATTGTTGATACAAAGGTAATACTTTTTTAGCTGTGCTCCAACTAATTTGATATTTTCTATCAAAATAATAATTATGTCCTGTATGTTGCATTAATTTTATTGTGTTATCTTTGTTATCTTAAGTTAAGTAGAACCATACAGGAATAGGAGATATAAAGAGTGACAAAAAGGAAAAAGAAACGCATGAGTGAAAAGATGCGGAGATACAATCTCAGTTTACAGCGTCCCCAAGAGAAACTTCGTCAGCGTGCAATAGAATCGGAGAGAATGAGGAAGGAAAGGGAACCGGAAGAACGGTGGAAAAAATGGAAGAAATGGCTTGGATTAGCTGATTTTACAGAATATGACGGTCCGTTTCCATTTTTATTATGTGCATTTTTCTTTTTAGTGATTTTTTTTGGCGGGATAAGTTTATGCGTTTTAGGATTGTTCAAGTACCCATACAAGATTCAAGTGATGAATGTTTTATATGGTATATTTTTCACTATTTTGAGTGCAAAAGCCTTGATAGTTTTTTATCCTGTTATAAAAGCTGCTATACTCTATTTTTTTAAAGACAAAAAAAAGTAGACCTAAGTGTCGATATTTTATATAGCCAGCAAACCTGCAACAGTCAGCAATATGTGTACTTTGTTTTTTTGTTACATTCATTTTTCTGATAAACAGTTACATCTATGGTTTGTAAAGATACGAAATACAATGAAAGAACAAGTTCATAAGCAGATAAAACACAATGGAAATTGCTGTAAACCACAAAAGTTTTTGGGGCTCTGCATCCTGATAGCAGCCTGTATCATAGATGAAATTCCACATCTCCGTATCTCTCAATTCTATCTCCATACGATACAGAAAATAAGTAACGGTTAAGGCTGAAACTGATAGTATGATTGACAGCAACAGAACTGATATCAGATATTTTGCGGTGCTTGTGATGTTGTATTCATGAGGCATGTGTTTTTAATGGCTTGTTATCTATTTGTAATACAGCAAATATAGAAAATGATTCTTTAGTATGCTTATAGATGGATTTTTTTTCACCGGAATGTGTTGTAGAATATGTTTGAACATGCTTTCTTGCTGTGTTTCCGTATCCCACATTTCTGCCATTTTCATGTGACTTAAAAATAGCTTATTATAGCCTGTTTCTTATCTCTTGAACATTTTTCTCTCCAATTTTTGCAACTCTATTGTTGCCTCAATGTAAGGACCATTTACTTTGATGAGCAAATCTTCAAATTCTTTTTTTGCCCGGAAGAGCTTTACGATGTCCTCGCCTTCCATGAACAGTCCGATATATTCGTCATCCAGCTTCCAAAGATACACGGGTATGTTCTTGCCCTTTGATACCATCGAGTTTATCAGAATCTTTTTAAGTTCGTCTTTACCTGTTTCTGCTTTCTTCAGGGCAGGTTTGCCATATTTCTGTCTGACAGCCTTTACCAGTTCCTTGAAGCCTGTTTTGTCCATCTTCGTTTCGCAGTTCATCGATATTAATTTGCCTTGTGCATTGGTTATCAAATTCAGTTTCCCGAAGCCGGTATCACAAAAAGTTGCTTTCTTGGTAACGAGACTGTCCATACTTATATAATGTATTAAAATCGGATATCTCTCAGAAAAAGAAACGTTCATGTTTTGTGTGTATTTCACATAGCGATAGTTTACTTCTTTGCTATTGTACTCTTCGGGATTATCGAAATCAATAAATGGAGAGCAAAAACGTTCCACATCGATGTGATAGTCCGGGTTATCCATGTTGATAATCTGTTTGTCCGATTGTGCATGGGCTGTTGCGCCGGATAAGCATAAAAAAGCTGTCAATCCAATGATATTGAGAATAAAGCCGGTTTTGACTTTCGGTGGCGGACTGTCACCCCAAGCGTTTTTTATTATAGCAATTACGTTTTTCATAATCTTATCCGTTTTTTCTGCGTAAAAATAGCTAAATCCTACATATGGAAATTATGAATGCTGATAAATTTTACGGATTTCTATTCATTCATGACCAATTATCCGCCAATTATCCAACACACATGGATTCCATTATTGAAAATCGACATTTCGGACTGTCCCGATTTTCACCACCGGACTTAGATGCCACACCCGTTCTCGTGCGAGTTTTATTCAATCTGTTGATATTCAAAGGAAAAGTACTTTATTACAACAAATATACTAATTATTGATGATAATGATGTGTGGAGGTGTATTGTAATATAAAATAAGAAAGCGTGGTTATAAATAAAATTATTTGTCCGATAAGAATCGATATATCTGTTCTTTAGAAAGAACTCTGTACACTTAATCTCGTTTTTTGCACCGATATTTCTATAAATTGAAAAAATATTTTTATTGTTGTCCTGGCATAAATCCTACCTTTGTGAAAACAAAAAATAATTGTTATATCATGAAAAAGACGTTTTTTATTTGTACGATCTTGGTTTGTATTTTTACGAATATTCGTGCTCAATGGAAACCCGTAGGAAATAGGATTGTAACACCTTGGACAGAAAAGGTGGATGTGACTTCGGTTTTACCGGAATATCCTCGTCCGATTATGGAACGAAATGAATGGAAAAACTTGAATGGACTATGGGAGTATGCTATAACGGATGTCGGAAAAAGTTGTCCGAAGCAGTTTGACGGGCAGATATTAGTCCCCTTTGCAGTCGAATCGGCTTTATCCGGTGTCGGGAAAGCTGTTGGAAAGGAGAAGGAGTTATGGTATTGCCGAACGTTTAATATTCCTTCGTCTTGGAAAAATAAAAAAATCCTGCTTCATTTTGGTGCTGTAGATTGGAAAGCGGATGTTTGGGTAAATGGTATAAAGGTGGGTAATCATACAGGAGGATTCACCCCTTTTTCTTTTGATATAACCGCAGCTCTTGTAGCGAAAGGTGATAATCAGTTGATGGTGAAAGTTTGGGATCCTACGGATGATGGTTATCAACCGAGAGGAAAACAAGTAAAAAATCCCGGAGGTATTTATTATACCCCTGTTACGGGAATTTGGCAAACGGTATGGTTAGAGCCGGTGTCTGAGAAATATATAGAAAAATTGCGTATTACACCGGATATCGATAAGCATTTGCTGACTGTAGAAGTCGACCGGAATGTGGTTTCTGATGAAGATTTGATTGAAGTAAAAGTTTATGATGAATCTAAACTGATTGCGACTGCCCGAAGTATTAACCGAGAACCGCTCGTTGTATCTATGCCTCAAGATAGTAAATTATGGAGTCCTGATTCTCCATTTTTATATACATTGAAAATATCTTTGAAGAATGGCGATAAAGTGTTAGATCGGGTTGATAGCTATGCAGCTATGCGTAAATATTCTGTCGGGCGTGATGCTGCAGGAATTGTTCGGCTGAGGCTAAATAATCAGCCCTTGTTCCAGTTCGGGCCATTGGATCAAGGTTGGTGGCCGGATGGACTATATACAGCTCCTACCGATGAAGCTTTGAAATACGATATTCAGAAAACGAAGGATATGGGTTTTAATATGATAAGAAAACATGTCAAAGTCGAACCTGCACGTTGGTATGCTTATTGCGATAAGTTGGGCATCATTGTCTGGCAGGATATGCCGAATGGCGATCGTGGACAACAATGGCAAAACCGCAGTTATTATGAAGGGCCTGAAATGTATCGTTCTTCCGAGTCTGAAGCATGTTATCGAAAAGAGTGGAAAGAGATTATCGATTATCTTTATTCTTATCCTTGTATTAGTACATGGGTACCGTTTAATGAAGCTTGGGGACAATTCAAAACGGTCGAGATTGCAGAATGGACAAAACGGTATGATCCTACACGTTTGGTAAATCCGGCGAGTGGAGGTAACCATTTTACCTGCGGAGATATGCTCGATTTGCATAATTATCCTACTCCTGATTTGTATTTGTATGATGCACAGAGGGCTACGGTTCTGGGTGAATATGGTGGAATAGGGCTTATTATAAAAGGTCATCTGTGGGAACCTGACCGTAATTGGGGATATATTCAGTTCAATTCTTCAAAAGAGGCGACAGACGAGTATTTAAAATATGCCGATCAATTATACGATTTGATTTTCAAAGGCTTTTCGGCGGCTGTTTATACTCAGACAACGGATGTAGAGGTTGAAGTCAACGGATTGATAACGTATGACCGTAGAGTAATCAAATTAGATGAAAAACGGGTGAACGAGATTAATAGTCGTATTTGTAAGTCTTTAAATAGATAAGCGGGTAGTTTCAAAATTGGACTTTTTAGAAAAAACTAAGGTTGATAGACCGAATAAACTCATGTAATAGTTATTCATAAATAATTACTGAGTCAGTTTGTCAGAATCTGCAAGATTATCCTAAAATAGTTCTTGCAGATTCTTTTTAATAGTTATGATTATAAAAAAGTCTTGAAAAATTTGTATCGTATGAAATTTTTTGTACCTTTGCAATCACAAATATCGCGGGGTGGAGCAGTGGTAGCTCGTTGGGCTCATAACCCAAAGGTCGTCAGTTCGAGTCTGGCTCCCGCAACTAAGTTTAAGAGCGCTAAGTGGTTGGCGTTCTTTTTTTGTTTTATTGGGGGCGGTTTGTCCTGATTTTTAAGGCAGGAAGTATTAGAAATAAAAAATATCCGAATTTTAAAGTCCGGATATTTTTTTAGTCGTATAATGGAAATACGAAAATTCAAGAGTTTAGAATCGAGGTCGTGCTTCTTTTACTACCATCGTGCGATTGTCATACTGTGCGCCATTAAGTTCTTTAATTGTGTTTGCTGCTTGCATGTCATCTGGCATTTCTGCAAAAGCAAAACCTTTGGAACGACCGGTTTCGCGATCTTTAATTAATTTTACAGAGTTAACTGTACCATACTCTTCCAAAACTTGGATTAAATCTGACTCCTTAACGTTATAGCTAAGGTTACCAATGTAAATATTCATAAGAATGAAATAAAAATAAATAATAAAAAATTGAAACAACGAGGTTTGGGGAAAGATCTTGACCGACGATAAAAAATACTCAACGGTTTGCGTTTGAGAAAATCCTCATAGAAGAGTAAGAGCGATATAAACTCTCTTTGTTTGTATTGCAAATAACGATATAATAATCGATATATCTACTATGTTATCTTTATTTTCTTCGTAATTTAAATATTTAGCTTTTTATTTTACGCATTTTACCATTCCAATTTAGAGCCCTGTCTGAGAGAAAATGTTATCAGGCCATTGTTTTCTTCCAGTCTGTTTTCCGGTTTTCACTCGTTAGATAGCAGGCCATCATTCTCGTAAAATCGAAGAAATATCCTCAATCGAAATTCTCAAACGTAGACTGAGCAAAATTTAGACGACAGATCTGAATATAGTTTGTATATCGTCACTATTAATATTAAAAGACTTTGAAGCGGGTTGTATATATAGATATATTTTTATAGTAAAGAATACATTTATGGCTTTTGTGTTTCTTTTTTATATTAATAGTATAACAATATGTTGTTTTAATTGTAGAATTATTATCTCAGAATATGTTTAATAACATATTTTATACTTGATATTTTTTTATAAACATTTGATTTGTAATAAAATATGTGATTTTGTGTGTTTTGTGTGTGCGCACACATATTTGTTATTTAAAATTTATGCCATATATTTGTCCGTGAAATTGAGCCTAAATCTGTTTTTATGCCGATTGATTAGACTGTCCAAATAAACGTTCGTTTATTCGGACTTTTTTTTATTCACTAAATTTCTTCCTTAATTTTTACACAAATTTTTGTTATCAATACATTTATCGAATATCCAACACTACATATTTAAGACTTTTCATTCCGTTTAGTAAAACGAACATTTGTTTGGACAAAAGATGGAGTTTGTAAATAAAAGAAGATATCTATTACCATGTCTATCTGAGTGTTTAAATTTTTTTACTAAACTAATACATAACATGAAAAGTGGAACAGAGCGAATAGTCCGTATTGTCGGATGCCTAATGGCTTTTTTCAATTTCTTATTGCTGGTGCAGCCAATAAATGCGCAGACTTCCGGTAAAGTAAGTGTGAAAGGTGTTGTTCTGGACGAGGCAGGGGAAACATTGCCCGGTGCTACCGTCACAGAAAAAGGGACAAAAAATGTTGCAGCGACCGATTTGGATGGTAAGTTTACGATTAAAGTATCGAAAAGCGGTGCTACTTTGATCGTTTCGTATGTCGGGTATGTAACTAAAGAGGTTACATCAAAGCCGGATATTAAAGTTATTTTGTCCGAAAATTCTAAAAATCTCGATGAAGTAGTCGTTGTCGGATACGGAACAATGAAAAAACGAGATGTAACAGGTGCTATCAGTTCTATATCCAGTAAAGATATAGAGCAGAAGATGGCGACGAATGTGTTTGAGGCTTTACAAGGACAGACTGCCGGAATTCAGATTATTTCCGGTTCTGGCCAACCCGGGGAAACTTCTTCAATTAAAATACGTGGAACATCTACATTCTCTGCCGATGGAGTAAAACCCCTTTATATTGTGGATGGTATTCCTTTGGATGATATTGATGGAATCAACCCAACGGATATTGCATCTATGGAAATTTTGAAAGATGCAGCTTCGGCAGCTATTTACGGTTCTCGTTCTGCTAATGGTGTGATTATCATTACAACTAAGCAAGGAGAAGCGGGTAAGCCCCGTATTGATGTGAAGTACAATCATTCATGGGGAACATTGTCTCATAAGTTGGCTCAGGCAAACCGTGCTGATCGTCGTTATTATGATAATGCTCGTCGTCAGTATTTTTTAGATAATAATATCGGTAATGCAGATGAGAGTATCCAAATGATTCAAGACTCGTTGAATGTATTTTTTAATGTAGATAATGACTATCAGGATATGATTTTGCAAACTGCACAGAAGGATCAGGTTGATATTAGTGTGGGCGGTGGCAGCGATAAAATCAAATATTTTATCAATACCGGTTATTTTAATGAAAGAGGTATAGTTCCTAATACGGCATTTCAGCGGTTGACAACTCGTATTAATTCTGATTACAAACCGGTAAAATGGATGAATATGGGTAGCCGCATCGCTCTTACTTACTCTAAAAAAGAGGGTATAAACGAGAATGCATTATTAAATGCAATGTTGAGTCGTCGTCCTTATTTCTCGACATACTACCCTGATGGCTCGCTTGTGGGAGTGTTTAACGGACAGAAAAATCCGATTGCGCAAGTCGAGTATACAACAGATTTTACAGACGCATATAAAGGGAATTTTTATCAGTTCTTTGAATTTGACATTTATAAAGGTTTGAAGTTCCGTACGAATATCAATGCCAATTTCTCGCTTAGCAAACGGAAGAAATTATATCCCAGTATTATTACGGATGAGTGGCAAAAAAGTAACGAAGGCGGTTCTTATAACTATTTAGGCTGGAACTGGATGAATGAAGATTATTTCAGTTATAGCCACAAATGGGGAGACCATAATTTTTCTGCAATGGCGGGTTTTAGTGCTCAGCGTTGGTCAAATCAAAATGAAATTCTTGTAGGGACTAATTCTTCTACCGATTATATTTATACGATGAACGCTTTTGCGTCTAATTTGACACAAACTTCTACCGGTACCT
>OJMG01001540.1_pt1 | contig 21191 bp, 20 predicted proteins | sample 1597141 | NCBI WGS metagenome assembly OJMG01 (sample SAMEA2452119, study PRJEB22498) | human gut metagenome | biome: human feces; feature: human gut; material: feces | place: Australia | collected 2012 | reverse complement strand
AACCGTCGTAATAAGGACGTGCGCTTGTTTGAAATGGGAAATATCTATCTGCCAAAGCAGTTGCCACTTACTGAACTGCCGGAAGAAAGAATGCAGTTGACACTTGGTATGTATGGAGAGGGTGATTTCTTTACCATGAAGGGGGTCATTGAGGAGATCACTTCACAACTTGGCATGGATGCAAAACTGACCTATGATCCGGCATCCGGTAAGAACTTCTTACATCCGGGTCGTCAGGCAAATGTAATCTATGATGGAACTGTTATCGGATATCTTGGTGAAGTACATCCTGATGTTGCTGATAATTATAGTCTTGGTGAGAGAACATATATTGCTGTTCTTGATTTATCAAAGATTACTCCGATGGCTTCATTTGACAGAAAATATACAGGAATTGCCAAATTCCCGGCTGTTACAAGAGATATAAGCATGGTTATGCCTAAAGACATGCTTGTTGGAACTGTTGAAAAAGTCATTGAAAAACGCGGCGGTAAGCTTGTTGAGAGCTTCAAGCTGTTTGATATATACGAAGGCGAACAGATTAAGGCTGGATTTAAATCTGTTGCGTATTCAATTTCATTCAGGGCAAATGACAGAACATTGGAAGATAAAGATATAGCTCCTATCATGGAGAAGATTCTTAATGATTTGTCAGAAATGGGAATAGAACTTAGAAGTAACTAGAGGTCAGACATGGAAAAAGTTATGAATCTGCATGATTTTTATTATGACCTGCCACAGGAACTTATAGCACAGGATCCGCTTTCTGACCGCTCAAGTTCAAGGCTTATGGTCCTTGATAAAAATACAGGCGAAATAGAACATAAAATATTTAGGGATATAGTTGATTATCTTAATCCGGGAGACTGCCTTGTTATTAATGATACAAAGGTAATTCCGGCTAGACTTATAGGTGAAAAAGAGGGTACAGGAGCAGCAATAGAAGTGCTGCTTCTCACCCGTAAAGCTGATTTGAAGGATACATGGGAAGTTCTTGTTAAGCCGGGCAAAAAGGCAAAAATAGGAACTCGTATTCATTTTGGCGGTGATAAACTTATTGGTGAGGTTATTGATATTGTAGAAGAGGGAAATCGTATTATCAGATTTGAGTACGACGGCATATTCGAGGAAATACTTGATGAACTTGGACAGATGCCTCTTCCGCCATATATAACACATAAACTGGAAGATAAAAACAGATATCAGACAGTATATGCAAAACATGAAGGTTCGGCAGCAGCACCGACAGCAGGACTGCATTTTACAGAGGAACTGCTTAAAGAGATAAAAGAAAAAGGTGTTGATATTGCAAGAGTAACTCTTCATGTCGGACTTGGTACATTCAGACCTGTTAAAGAAGAAAATGTACTTGATCATCATATGCATTCTGAATTTTACAGAATTGATGAGGAAGCAGCAGAAAAAATTAATAACGCACGTAAAAATAATGGGCGTATTATTGCTGTTGGAACTACAAGTACAAGAACACTTGAATCGGTGGCTAAAGAGGATGGTACAATAGAAGCGTGCAGTGGTTGGACACAGATATTTATATATCCTGGATATAAGTTTAAAGCAATCGACTGTCTTATTACAAACTTCCACTTGCCTGAGTCTACATTGGTTATGCTTGTGTCAGCACTTGCAGGACGTGAGAATGTACTTAATGCGTATGAAACTGCAGTAAAAGAAAAATATCGTTTCTTCAGTTTTGGAGATGCTATGTTTATAAAATAATGCAGAAGATATGGGAGGAGAAAAATAGTGGGAGCAGAAAGAAGAAGAGCATCAAGAGTCCCGATTAATGTGACATTGTCACTCAATGGTATCAGTGATGAAAATGATGCATGTGAGCAAAAAGATATAAGTGTTGAAACAGTAGACATTTCAAAGGGTGGTATAGCTTTTATTACAAAAAGAACCTTGAAAAAGGGGACTTTTTACAATACTTCAATTCAAATGCCGAACCATGAGATTCTTGATGTTGTTATTGAAATAGTAAGACAGCAGCCAGATAAGAATGGTGAGATTATGTATGGAAGCCGTTTTGTTGGAATAGGACCTGAAGACGAATTTCGTATAGAGGTATTCAGAATGGTATTTGAAGGAACAAAAAATCAGAATAATTAAAATTAAAGATATTGAGTAGTGCGGATAATCGCGGCTGCAATTGCCGAAAGGCAGCAGGTGAGGAAAGTCCGGGCTTCGCAGGGCAGGATGCCAGATAACGTCTGGTGGAGGTGACTCCAAGGATAGTGCAACAGAAATAAACCGCCTGTTTTACAGGTAAGGGTGGAAAGGCAGTGTAAGAGACTACCGCGTTGCCGGTAACGGCAATGGTCCATGTAAACCCCATCCGAAGCAAGTCCAAGAAAAAGCTATACGGCTGCCCGTCGTGCTTTTAGGTAGGACGCTTGAGTGTATCGGCGACGATGCAACTAGATAGATGATTATCACACATTTATATGTGGACATAACCCGGCTTATAGTGCTGCTCATTATAATAAATTAGTTATTAAAACATTTTACAGATGACAAAAATAAATATTTTCTTTCTGCTGGAAAATGAATTAAGGTATGGTTTGTTGTGAAAAAAAACAGGGTTATATATTATAAAGATGAATTGTCAGATGAGTTTTCGTCGGCACAGATAAAACCAATATCTATTGATGAAAATTACATTTATGACAGGAAAACAAAAGGGGAAATACTACATACATTTTGGTATAAGATTATTGCCAGACCTCTGGCATATATTTTTTTGAAAATAAAATTTGGACATAAAATTATAAATAAAGAAGTATTAAAAGGATATTCAGATAAAGGAATATTCATATATGGAAATCACACTAATGCTGCAGCTGATGCATTTATTCCAAGCATGGTGAGTTTTCCAAAAGATACATATGTAATTGTGCATCCCAATAATGTTTCAATGCCTGTTCTGGGAAAGATAACACCATATCTTGGAGCTGTTCCTCTCCCCGGAAATAAAGAGGCATTTGTGAATTTTACAGATATTATAGGGAAAAGACTAGAAGAAAAAGACAGCATTGTTATTTATCCAGAAGCTCACATATGGCCATATTATACGAAGATAAGGCCGTTTAAGGATATGTCTTTCAGATACCCGGCTCAGTATCATGCTCCGGTATTTTGTTTTACTAATGTATACAGAAAGAGAAAACTAAGAAAAACGCCGCGAATGATAACATATGTAGATGGACCGTTTATTGCTGATTCATTGATTCCGATTAAGGAACAGAAAGCATATCTTAGAAATAAAGTCTATGATGCAATGACTGCAAGAAGCAAAAATAATAATGTTGAGATAATAAAGTATATCAGATTGGAGAACGAATAATGATTAATGTATTATTCGCCGGTAATGATGGGGTTTTTGATGGCATACTTACATGTATGCTTTCAATATTTTTAAGAACTACAACGAAAGAGCCATTTACATTTTACATATTTACAATGGATGTAAGCCATATAAAGAGCAGCTATATTGCAATTTCGGAGGAAAAGACAGAATATCTTGATTCGATTGCCAAAAGCTACAACAAAGATAGCAAAGTGGTACGTATGGATGTAATAGAAAATTATAACAGAGTATTTGCGAATTGCCCGAATGAGCTTACATATTGTTCTCCGTACACACTTTTAAGACTTCTCGCTGACGAGATGGACGAGATACCTGATAAATTATTATATCTTGATGCAGATATTTTATTTAACAGGGACATAACACTTTTGTATAATCATGATATAAGTGATTACGAGTATGCTGCAGCAAGAGACCACTATGGAAAATATCTGATTAATCCTAATTATATTAATGCAGGTGTGCTTTTGCTTAATATGAAAAAAATAAGGCAGACAGGACTTTTTTCAAAAGCAAGAAAGCTTCTTTCAGAAAAAAAACTGTTATTTGCTGACCAGTCTGCTATCTATAGGAGTACAACAAAAAAGCTTATGCTTCCTCAGAAGTTTAATGACCAGAAGTTTTTACATAAGCATACTGTTGTAAGGCATTTTTCAAAGAGATTGTTTTATACACCGTATCCTCATACAGAAAATATTAAACAATGGCAGATTAGTAAAGTTTATCGAATATTTAGATATGATGCATTTGATGACATATTCTTTGAATATATATATTTAAAAAAGAAATTTGAAAGGGATATAAAAGGTAATACAAATGAATAGCAACATAATACCGATTTTCTTTGCATGCGATAATGGATTTGTAAAGTACACTATGGTTTCATTAAAGTCTCTTATGATGAATGCAGACAGAGACAGACAGTACAATATCCATATTCTGAATACAGGAATAGATGATGACAAGAAACAGGTCGTACTTGATATGGCAGATGATGTATTCCATATATATTTCAATGATGTAACAGAATATTTAAAAGAACTCGAAAAAAGACTTCCTTTAAGAGATTATTATTCATATACAACATATTACAGATTATTTCTTGCAGAAATGTTTCCGGAATATGAAAAAGCATTGTATATTGACAGTGATACAGTAGTGCTTGGAGATATATCAGAACTTTTTGATTATGATATAGGTGATAATTACGTCGGAGCTTCATGTGATCCGGTTGTTTCCCAGGCTGATATATTCGGTAATTATGCTGAACAGGTTCTTGATATTGACAGAAATCATTATTTTAATGCCGGAGTTCTTGTACTCAATATAAATCAGTTCAGAGAGCAGGATATACTCGGACAGTTTGTTGAACTGCTTCATGCATATACATTTGTTGTTGCACAGGACCAGGATTATCTTAATATTATCTGTAAAAATCATGTTTATTGGATAGATCCTAAGTGGAATAGTGAGACATTTGGTAAGCTTGCATGTGATGAGGAAGATATTTGCCTTATTCACTATAATCTTGCAGCTAAGCCATGGCATTATGAGGATTGCAAGCTGGCTAAGTATTTCTGGCAGTATGCAAAAGAGACAACTGTATATGATGAAATAAAAGATGTTCTTAATAACTTTACAAGAGAAGATGAGGAACAGGATAAGAAATACGGTGAAAATCTTTATAAACTTGCACATGATGAGATTCATAACGAGAATAATTATAAAAATATCTGCGATAGAAGTCAGATACAGTCCAAGCAGAGAAGAGAAATAGTTGAGAAAATAGAGCAATATGAAAGAGAAGGTCGTTTCGATGAAGATGTTGAGGACGATCCACCTTCAAGCGTATTACTTCCGGAAGAGATAGATTATACATCTAATAAATTTTTGAAAAAATTCCGAACAAGATATGCATTTAAGTTTGCAAGATGGTATCTGAATTCTATGATAAGAGAAAAAAAGGTAATAATAAAAGGCTATGAGGGAGTGGAAAATTTTAAAGCTCTTAACAGTGGTGCAGTTATTACATGTAATCATTTTAATGCATATGACAGCTTTGCAATGGAGCTCGTCTATGACAAAGCACAACAACAGTCAAGAAAATTGTATCGTATTATCAAAGAAGGTAATTACACAAGTTTCCCGGGATTTTATGGATTCCTTATGAGAAATTGTAATACTCTTCCATTGAGCAGTAATATGGATACTATGAAGAAATTTATTTCTGCCGTAAATAAACTTCTGTCGGAGGGCAATTTTATACTTATATATCCTGAACAGAGCATGTGGTGGAATTATAGGAAACCTAAGCCTTTAAAGACCGGTGCATATAAGTTTGCAGCAAGGAATAATGTTCCTGTACTGCCGGTATTTATGACTATGCAGGACAGTGATATAATAGATTCAGACGGTTTTCCTGTTCAGGAATATACAATTCATGTTGCATCGCCTATATATCCTGATGCTTCAAAGTCGGAGCATGAAAATGCTATGATTATGATGAAAGAAAATTATCGTGTATGGAAAGACATATATGAAAAAGTATATGGTGAAAAACTCACATATACATGTGGTATGAATTTTGAAAATTCAGAATTTTATAAAGAATTTTTTAATGATAATGAAGAATTATCAGAACAGGTTGGTTAATAAAAAGCTCCGTCCGGTTGGTTATATGCCGGGCGGAGCTTTTTTGTATTAAAATTATCTTGAATATTTTTCTTCACAATATTTGCAGCGGTAAACCTGTTTTTCTTCATCAGTAAGAATGAAAACATGGTCTAATTCCTGTTCGATAGAAGTAATACATCTAGGATTTTTACACTTAATTACATTAGTAATCTGTGTCGGAAGAGAAAGAGCTTTCTTTTCAACAATCTGACCATCCTTAATTATGTTTACTGTGATATTGTGGTCGATAAAGCCTAATACATCGAGGTCTACAAGATCAAGACCACCTTCAATTTTAATGATGTCTTTTTTGCCCATTTTGTTGCTGCGTGCATTTTTGATGATGGCAACACAGCAGTCGAGTTTGTCAAGTCCAAGATTATTATAAATCATCATAGATTTGCCGGCTTCTATATGGTCAAGCACGAAACCTTCATTTAATTGTCCTACGTTTAACATAAAATCCTCCTTGTTTTTCCGAAGGAAAAATCCGAACTCCTGTGAGGAGAGGATTTGTCCTCCTTGTTTTTCCTTTTTGTTATTTATTGAGACCGAGTAAAGTAAGTATAAGAGCCATTCTTACATATACTCCATACTGAACCTGCTTGAAGTATGCGGCACGAGGGTCGTCATCAACCTCTACAGAAATTTCATTTACACGAGGAAGTGGGTGGAGCACATACATATCTTCTTTTGCAAGAGCCATTTTTTCCTTATTAAGTATATAGAAATCTTTCATTCTAAGATATTCATCCTCATTGAAGAAACGCTCACGCTGGACTCTTGTCATATAAAGAATATCAAGTTGAGGCATTACATCTTCAAGTTTTTCAACTTCTTCATATTCAACATTATTTTCTTTTAAAGTATCAATTATGTAGTCAGGTACACGAAGTTCTTTAGGTGAGATGAGTATGAACTTTACATTTTTGTATCTGATAAGTGAATTGATAAGTGAGTGAACAGTACGTCCAAATTTTAAGTCTCCGCAAAGACCAATTGTAAAATTGTCAAGTGAGCCTCGAAGCTCACGTATTGTCATAAGGTCTGTAAGAGTCTGTGTTGGATGCTGATGACCACCATCACCGGCATTGATTACAGGAATACGTGATTTCTGGGCAGCTACCATTGGTGCACCCTCTTTTGGATGACGCATGGCACAGATATCTGCATAACATGAAATTACACGGATTGTGTCAGAGACACTTTCACCTTTTGATGCTGAACTTGAGTTGGCAGAAGAAAAACCAAGAACAGAACCGCCTAAATTCAACATAGCGGCCTCAAAACTGAGTCTGGTTCTGGTACTTGGTTCATAAAAAAGTGTTGCTAACTTTTTGCCATCACATGCGTGGCTGTATTTTTGTGGATTATTTGATATATCTCTTGCTAAATCAAGTAATTCATTAAGCTCTTCCACACTAAAGTCAAGTGGGTTAAGTAGATGCTTCATAGTATGCCTCCTAATTTTTTTTCTGTATGCTATTCTACATGTATTTGCAAGATTTATCAATTGTTATTTTGAAATAATTGTGTTAAAATACATTTAATACGAACATTAAGAAGGGAGAGACGTTATGTCTAACAGCAGTTCTATGGGCAATGATAAAAAAAATAATAATCCTAAGATAATACTTACAGGTGACAGACCAACAGGAAGACTTCATCTTGGTCACTATGTAGGTTCCTTAAAAAGAAGAGTAGAGTTACAGAATTCAGGTGAATTCGATAAAATATTTATTATGATAGCGGATGCACAGGCACTTACAGACAATGCTGATAATCCGGAAAAAGTAAGACAAAACATAATTGAAGTCGCACTTGATTATCTTTCATGTGGGCTTGATCCTTCAAAGACTAATATTTTTATCCAGTCACAGATTCCACAGCTTACAGAGCTTACATTTTATTATATGAATCTTGTTACTGTATCAAGACTCCAGCGAAATCCTACAGTTAAGAGTGAAATTCAGCTTCGTAATTTTGAGGCAAGCATACCTGTTGGATTCTTTACATATCCTATCAGCCAGACTGCAGATATCACTGCATTCAAGGCAACAACAGTACCTGTTGGTGAAGATCAGGAACCAATGCTCGAACAGGCAAGAGAGATTGTAAGAAAGTTTAATTCTGTATATGGTGAAACACTTGTTGAGCCGGATATTCTTCTTCCTGATAATAAGGCTTGTCTCAGACTTCCGGGTACAGATGGAAAAGCTAAGATGAGCAAGTCTCTTGGCAATTGCATATATCTTTCAGATACACCTGAAGAAGTAAAACGTAAAGTTATGAGCATGTATACAGACCCAGACCATATCAGAGTTGAAGACCCAGGTAAGATTGAAGGTAACTGTGTATTTACTTATCTTGATGCTTTCAGTTCAGAAGAAGATTTCAAGGAATTCCTTCCTGATTATAATAATCTCGATGAGTTAAAAGACCACTACCGCAGGGGTGGACTTGGAGATGTAAAAGTTAAGAAGTTCTTAAATAATGTACTTCAGAAGCAGCTTGAACCAATCCGTAATAAACGTCATGAATATGAGAAAGATATTCCGGGTGTATATGAGATATTAAGAAAAGGTACAGAAGCAGCATATGAAGTTGCACAGCAGACGCTTAATGAAGTAAAAGCATCGATGAAGATAAATTATTTTGATGATGCACAGCTTATCAAAGTTCAGTCAGAAAAATATTCCGGTATTGAAGATTAATTAATAGAAACATACATTTTTGAATTTACCAATTGTGGCAGGGTTCAGAAATGTATGTTTTTTTATTGATTATATACATTACATGCAATTGCATACATTTTATAAAAAATCAGACCCTTGAGTGCAATATTTTTTGTTGCTAAGATAAAATAAAATATTTTGAAGTTTTAGGACTGAAATATCCTGAATTCGTAGGAGTTTGGTAACGAAAATGTTAAGAATTGGTATATGTGATGATGAAGAACTGATTACAAAAAGACTGATGAGAATTTTATATTCATTAGAGAAAAATCAAAGTGAAAATTATGATATTGAAGTTTATACGGATAGCGTAAAATTATCAGAGAAATTATCGGCGGGGAAAAGATATGATTTGATTTTTCTTGATATTATGATGCTGGTAAAGTCCGGCGTCGAAGTTGGTAAAATTATAAGAAATGATTTGAAAGATAATATCACACAGATTGTTTTTATATCATCTGAAAATAAATATGCAATGGATTTGTTTGAAATAAGGCCTATGAATTTTCTGATAAAACCATTTGATGAAAATGACATAGAAAAAATTATGAAAACAGCAGCAGAACTAATAAATACGAATAAACATATTCTTGTACTTGAAGCCAGAAAAGAACTGCTACGAATTCCGGTGAGTGAAATCCGATATATTGAAAGCAGTGGAAGATATATTATTGTTCATGACAGTGGTGGCGAATATAAATTAAAAGGAAAATTAAATGATATATATGAGCGTGTAAAAGGATTTGGATTTTTATTTATTCATAAATCATATATTGTAAATAATCTTTATATAAGAAAATATTCATACGATAATGTCGAGCTTGATGATAATGTAATTTTGCCGGTCAGCAGGCAGAGAAGGGAAGAAATAAAAAAATCATGCAGTATAGGATTGTAATTAATTTGGCAGTATGTGCCTTCAGCTGTTTTGTTGCAAATGATCTGGCGACAGATATATATGGAGAAAGATGTAAGAGGGTGCTTCTTAATATATTGACAAATGCTGTATATGTATTTCTTCTTATGGACATGATGTTATTTCCATATGCAATGATATTGTTTCCTGTTATAGTATTTCTTGGATTTATGGCATTGTCGGTAAATTATAATGTTGATAAAAAGAAAATGTTTGGTACAAATTGTGCTGTGCTTGTAGCACTTGTTGTCTTGTATACATTTACATATATGTTTATGAAAGGCTGTGATGATGGATATGAAACGTATATAATGTTTACAGCCATAGAGTATATAGTATTTAAAGCGTATCTTAAAATGAAAGAAACAACAGTAACATTTACCGGAATTCTCATAATAATAATACCGGTATTGTATTTTTCATTTACAATTTACATGTTAAATAATGCATCATTTAATGATAAAGAAAAGCTTGTAATGTTTTTTGTAATTGTTGTAATTAATATTCTGATGATAGTATTTTATAATGAATTTATAAAACAATATAAGATAGCTTTAAATAAAAAGGCAATGGTTGAGCAATATAATTCAATTAAAAATCAGGTCAGCACAATGGCGGAGACGAACGAAAAAATGAGAAGAATACGCCATGACATGAGGAATCACATGATTGTCATGGAGCAGATGCTTGATGATAAAAATTATGACAGATTAAAATTATATATGCAAAAGCTGGCAGACATTGCACATGAAAATGAGCAGAAAATTGATACAGGAAACATAGAACTCGATGCGATTTTAAATAATAAAATTAATGAGGCCCAAGATAGTAATATAAAAACAGAAACAGATATTACAATTCCAGCAGGAATTATTAAGGATGGATATGATATTGCGGTTATACTTGGCAATATTCTGGATAACGCAATCAGGGCATCACTTGAATGTGATGAAAAAGAAAGAAGTATTAATATAAATATAAAATATAATCGCGGAGTTATGTCAATATTGGTTATGAACGCATATGCCAATAATATTAATGTAACAAAAAACGTATTGCCTGTCACAACAAAAGATGATTCGTTTGAACATGGAATAGGACTGGCAAATGTAAGAAATACTGTTGAGAAATATCATGGTGAACTGATTATTAAAACAGAAAATAAAAAGTTTATTGCAGATATTATTTTGTATATATAAAGCAGTACATGATTAATCAGCGTGATATATTACATGCTAATTTTGACCACTAGACTGCTGTTTTTGACACTTTTGAAAAAATCCTCTTTTTTTATGATATGGTAATACCCGTAATCCGGATACAAAATTCTAATTAAGGAGGAAAACAGATGAGTTTGAAAAACTCAAAAATGACAAAAAGTACGAAAGAAAAGCTTAGTACAAAAGAAAAGTCTGGTGTAAAAAAAACACTCAGAACAGCAGTGATTTTATGTGCGGCAGTTGCAGCCGGAGTCAGTGCTGGGTCTTCAGGTAATATTGCGAAAGCAAATAATACAGACCATGAAGATTTTTTGTTTACACATGGATGGGAAGGAATTGACTTTGATACATCACTTTGCTATCCAAAGGATAATGAGTCAGATATAATAGCTACATGTGTGAAAACTAATTATCCGCTCTGTATATCAGCAATTGGAAGTAACAGCAGAAATAAAAATGGAGATGACTGGACACTTTGCTCTAATTATAGCTGGAGACATGTAATGAATACAGGAGATACATATTCTATTTTGAATACAGTAAAACAGAATGGATTCGCAAATGCAGGGCTATTAGGTGAATCTTATGAGGAAGATTATACACAGTTTATAGTATGGTTTTGTACTGATAAAGATGAGTAATTAAGTTTTTTGTGTGATTGAATAGGCAAAGAAATGAAAAGATTAATAGAAAATAATTTGAAAAAAGAATTTGTGATGCTTTTAATTTTGATTATTCTAATAATTGAATTTGTATATATGTTATACCTAAAAAATGATGTGAGTAAAACAATAGATGAAAATGAAGATAATCGCGTGCTGGCTGCCAATTCCCTAAATAATGAAATTAATCGGCCGGATTATAATTTGTTTGAATTTATAAGTAAAGAACAATTTTTTAGATGGCAGGTTGGAAAAATTAATGAGAGTATCATATTTTGCGAAAATTCAAAATATTTTTTTGACAGTATTGAAAAAAATGAACATCAAATATTAATATTAGTTGATTCGTGTTATAAGATAAAATGTGATGAATATTCAAAAAATCAAGAATATGTTTATTTAAATATACATGTCAAATTGAAGAATTTAGATAATAGTTCAGGAATGATTAATATTAAGCCAATGTGTCAGTTGATATTATATGATGGTAGCTATGATGAATTTAATACAGATAAATTTACACTTGTAGATATGTCGTTTGATACAGATGTTGAAGGATATACTTTAGCAAATGTACCCGCTGATAATGGAAAAATTAATACGGATATGGGCTTTGTCAGAACAGATGATTGGTCGAAACATTTCTTTCGCGTATACATCGAATCTAATAGCGAGATATCATACACCTGTGTGTTCAGAACGCCTAAAGAGTATGCAGATGATGAGAACCTCGTTATTGGAAACGATGATTCACATGCCAGCAGGAGATGGGATGGCGAAAAAGAAGTAACATATGATAATGGAGGGTACAGAATATACATTAACAGACAATAAAAATGTCTGAGAATAAATGAGGAGAAAAAAGTGAAAGAAATATTCAAGATAGAGTGCATGAGGGCATTTAGAAATAAAAAATTTCTGCTCATGGCATTGGCAGGATGTCTTATTGCATTACTAGACCTGGTAGGAACTTCGTGGCTTGGAGGTGCGATAGACCTGGCACAGTGTGCGGAGAAAATTGAGCCGGGGTACACGAATGTATTTGAGTCAAATGCAGTTGTGACATCTTTGTACTTTTGGATGCCAAATCATGGAGATGTCAGCAAATATTATTATGTTTATAAAGTCCTGATACCTGTAATGGCGGCAATACCATATGGTTCATCATATGTCGAGGATAAGAGGAGCGGATTGATTAATCAGTTGATTTTAAGATGTAAAAATAAAAAAGATTATTATATTACAAAATTTATAGTTACATTTATAAATGGAGGAACGATTGCGGCAATACCGATTGTGGCAAGCCTTATTATAAGCATGTGCGTTGCACCATGGGGTATTCCTGTGTATTCAGTATCATTTTATTCAGTTGGAAAAAGAGCAGTGTTTGCAGAACTTTTTTACAAACATTCGGAATTGTACGTGATAATTTACATAACATATGTATTTATATTATTTGGACTGCTTAATTGTCTGTGTCTGACAGTTGGATTCTTTGAAGAAAATAAATATGCAGTGATACTTGTACCGTTTTTAGTATATTATGGCAGCAGCTTTATTATGAAATATTTATTTGGCTCAACGGCATCCTTGATGACAACATCAGGAATGATGCTGTTGTATAAAGACATTGCTGTATACGTGGCAGTTCAGATATTTATAGTGTTTGTGGTGGATTTACTATTTTTTATGAAAATAAAAAAGGATGTAATTTAGATGAAGATAAGAAAAATAATTGTGTACTTATGCGTGTTTGCTGCGGCTGCATCCATTTTTACAAGAATAATATATGTTAATAAAGTATATCCGTCAGTAAAAATACATAATTACAATATTGGTGATACGGTTAATACAGATGAATATCAGATATGTTTGGATTCAGTAAAAGTTTATGAAAAAGCAGAGTGGGAAAATTATATAGACAGCACACAAATCGGCCGTGAACGTGATTCGTACAAGGCGGATGATAAAGATGCTGCATTAAAAATGAGATATAATCCGGATGAAGATTATAAGGTCATAGAGACAGAATTGTTGGTGAAAAATATTTCAGGTGAAAGAAAAACAGCGGTAATGGGGCAGTTGTGCAGTGTTAATGGAATTATGCAGAAAATGATGATGAATTATTATTATACAAGGCGTTTACAGCCGGAGGGAAAGATTGATTCAATAGTAAGGACGATAGAGGCTGGCGAAACACAGAAATGGAAATGTTATTATGTAGTTAATAACACAGATGAAGAATTATTTTTTGAATATATAAAAGTAGGGCAAATAAACAGAATAAGTCTGAATCTGCATAAATCCTGAAAGGAGTGGTGATTTAATGCAGATTGAAATATCGAATTATACAAAAAAGATAAAAAAGAATATTTTATTAGATAATATAAATATAAAAATGGAAAGCGGTAAAATATATGGGATGTGCGGAAGAAACGGAAGCGGTAAGACAATGCTTATGAGAGCAATAAGCGGACTTATAAATCCGAATGAAGGATATGTTAAAATTGATGAAAAAATAATTGGAAAAGATATATCATTTCCTGAAAGCATAGGGCTGCTTCTTGAATATCCGGGATTTGTAAGAAAGTACAGTGGTTTTAAAAATCTCAAAATGATTGCTTCGCTTAAAGGCATTGCCGGTGATAACCAGATAAAAAATACTATGATAAAAACAGGACTTAACCCGGAAAATAAAAAATCATTTGGAAGCTATTCTCTTGGCATGAAACAGAAGCTTGGAATAGCATGTGCAATAATGGAAAATCCTGAATTGATTATTCTTGATGAACCTGTAAATGCATTGGATGAATTCAGCATAAAAAATATAGCCGGTATTATAGAAGAACAGAAAAATAACGGTGCGTTAATAATTGTATCAGCACACAGTAAAGAACTGCTTTTGTCATTTTGTGATGAAATATTTTATATGGATGATGGACGGATAATAAAAAATGAAAAAATACAACAAACTGATAATAAATAATTTAAAATGCAGTTTTAGAAATAATATTTTTATATATTTCTTATTTGTAGTTCTTATTTTATTATCGTGCATTTATCTGAAAAATGGCGTAATGCATGGAAAAAGCGTTGGGGCAGGAGATTATTATTTTAATATTATAAAAGGCGTTGAAAAAATAGACAGCAATAATAAACTAAAAGAAATCCCTTTTATATATCTTGGTTTTGCAATATTTATTTCATATATTACAGGACAGATTCTTGAAAATGAATGTAATAAAATATTTATCATATATGCAGGAACAAGAAAAAAGTGGATTTTATCTAAAATAACAGCAATATTTATCAATATTGTTTTTATGTATATGACAGCTGCAATTATATGTTTTATGTCTGGAAAACGTAAAATTACTTTCAACAGTGAATTATTTGAAAAGTATTTTGGAACAGATTATTTTGTTCAGAATAATGAGAATAGATTTTTGTATATATTAGTGTTTTTTGCCGCACCAATAATAGCTTCATTTGCAATAAGCATGGTTCAGATTGCGTTTTCGCTTGCTGTTAAAAATATGGCAGGTTTTATTATATCAATGATTATATATATAATTTCAATTTTTGATATAAATATATTTTTGCCTGGAAATGGATGTATGGCTCAAAGAAGCAGTCTTTTTATGGAAAATGGCTTGTCAGTGTTCCAGGTAATAATTATAGATATTATAATAATTGTTATTACTTTGATTATCCAGTTGAAAATAAAGGATATATTATAGTTATTAAAAATTATAGTTTACATTTTTGCATTGCGAAAACTGGCAGATGGGAGTAAATATGCAATATATAATTGAAAATAATGATTTTAAAGTAACAGTAGATTCAAAAGGATGTGAAGTTGTATCAGTATTGAAAAAGTCAGATGATACGGAGTATATATGGTGTGGAGATGCTTCAGCATGGAAACGTCATACGCCGGTATTATTTCCGGTTGTCGGCAGATATAAAAACGACTGCACAATATATGACGGCAAAGAGTATCATATGACTCAGCATGGATTTGCAAGAGATTCAGAATTTGAAGTCGTTGAAAAATCCGAAAATGCGATTACAATGAAACTTACATACAGTCAGGAGACGCTTAAAAAGTATCCTTTTAAGTTTAATCTTTATATCAGACATATAATTGAAGATGATATTTTGTCTACGGAATGGCATGTTGAAAATGCAGATGATAAGGATATGTATTTTAGCATAGGCGGACATCCGGCATTTGTATGCGGTGAAAATGCCTGTGGTGCAAAGCTTGTATTTGGGACAGATAAAGATATTCTGGAATACAGCCTTTTATCAAATGATGGTCTTCTTGAAGATAAATGCTATGTGATGAAGCTTGAAAATAAGGCAGTTACTATAACACAGGACTTTTTTGACAAGGATGCTTATATAGTAGAAAACAGCACAATAAAAAGAGTAAGCCTTGTAAAAGACGATAAAACTATTGTGACAGTTGAATTTGATACGCACGTGTTCGGTCTATGGTCACCGGTCGGAAAAGGAGTTCCTTTTGTATGTATAGAACCATGGAATGGAAGAACGGACAGAGCTGACTTTGATGGTGATTTGACTAAAAGAGAGTGGAGCAATAAACTGGCACCGGGCAAAGAATTCGTTTCGGGATATAAGGTACGGTTTGGCAGATAGGAAAGATATAATAAATTTTATAATAATAACAAAAGCAGCATCTGAGGTATTAAAAACACCTTGGGTGCTGTTTTTTTAGCGGAATAATAAAATTCTGAACCCCGCATAAAATCAGGCATTGCGTTATGTAGCAAAAATATTTATGATTTTGCTTGACATAAATCATATAAGGGGTTATATTAATTATAACAACTGTACTAATTCATATAGCACAGTTGTTACAGGACGAAAAACATTGCAATGAAAAAATAGAAATGAAAGGATTAGGTGTTTAGATGTTTGTTGTAGACGTCATGTCGCGAGTGCCGGTATATGAACAGATAATCAAACAGGTGGAAGAACAAGTGCTTACAGGTATTTTGAAGGAGGGCGATAAATTACCTTCAGTAAGGTCGTTATCTGTAAAACTCTCTATCAATCCCAATACAATCCAGAAGGCTTATACAGAACTTGACAGAAGACAGCTTATAATAACTGTTCCGGGTAAGGGTTCATTTATATCAGAAAAAGCTATTGAGGTTGTAGGAGCGAATTCAAGAGAGAAGATGACAGAACTTAATAAGATTATCAGGGAACTGGCATTGGCCGGAGTTACAAAAGAAGAAATAATTAATAATATTGAAGAAGTGTTTAATAATACGGAGGTATGACAATGATTAATGCAGAGGCTATTCACAAGTCTTTTGAGGACTTTACTGCACTGGATAATGTTACATGCAATATCAGTGACGGCTGTATATATGGCATGGTTGGTTCAAATGGTGCGGGAAAATCTACATTTTTAAGAGTGTTATCCGGAGTTTACAAACCAGATAAAGGATACGCATTTATAGACGGACTTAATGTATATGAAAATCCAAAAGCAAAGCAGAAAATCGTATTTGTTGCTGATGATTTATATTTTCTGCCGGGTGCAACGCTGAATAAAATGGCAAAGCTGTATGCATCGGCATATGACAGATTTGATTGGGCAAGATTTAAAGAACTGACAAAATTATTCGGACTTGACCCGAAAAAATCAATTTCTAATTTTTCAAAAGGAATGAAGAGACAGGCAGCGATTATATTGGCACTGTCAACAAGAACAAAATATATGTTTTTTGATGAGACATTTGACGGACTTGACCCTGTAATGAGAAATCTTGTGAAAAAACTTATATGCAATGATGTTGCAGAACTGAATTCAACTGTTATAGTTACCTCACATTCTTTAAGAGAACTCGAGGATATATGTGACCATCTGGCACTTCTCCATAAGGGCGGAATGGTGCTTGACAGTGATGTGCTTGAATTAAAAACATCACAGTTTAAAGTTCAGGTGGCATTCAGGGAAAACTTTGATAAGAGCAGATTTGAACAGTTTAATATCACACGTTACAGACAGGAAGGTTCAGTTGCCAATATGATAATTAATGGAGACAGAGAAGAGACAGTTGCATTGTTCAAAGCAATGAATCCGCTGGTTCTTGATGTCCTTCCGCTTACACTTGAAGAAGTATTTACTTATGAGATGGAATCTCTTGGCTATGAATTTGAGAGTGCATTGGAGGTTGAAAAATAATGAATAATAAAAAGATTTTCAGTGTAAAAATGTTCTGGCAGTCATTTTTGCAGTTAAAAGTAATAGGTTTTATATCAACGATATTAATGGTGCTTATAACATGCGTGCCAATTTGCATAAGTGCAGTTAATATTAAATCTAATATTGAATATGCAGGCGTTGAAAAGGCATCAAGATATGTTCAGCTTGTTGATGGGAATGATTTTATACCTATACTGATTCTTACATTTGCAATAATAACACCGGTTCTTGTTTTATTTGCGTGGAATTTTCTTAATAAAAGAAATACAAGTGATTTTTATCATTCGCTTGCTTATACAAGGCTGAATCTGTATCTTACTAAAATAGCAGCCTTTGTATTATGGATTCTGATTATGTATGCATCAATATTTTTATCAGCTGCAATTTTATATAAAATATTTAAAACATGTTATATTGTAAATTATGGCTCTATACTTAGTGTGTTTTTCTCGGAATTTATATGCTGTCTGTTATGTGCGGCAGCAGCAACACTTGCTTGTTCTATAACAGGAAATATATTCAGTAATATATGTCTTACTGGACTTATATTGTTTTTTCCAAGATTTATAATATTGATGGTTCAGGTGACAGTTGTATCAATAGTATATTTTGCATCATCAGAGCATTTTGTTTCAATTCTTGACAATAGCTATAATATGATTGTTGGTCAGGTGTTCAGTGTGTTTACAGGTTCGTCATTAGATGGTGTAATTAATGTAGCACACTCAAAAATATACACATTTGTTCTTGCACTTATTTATTTTGTTACCGGTTGTCTGCTTTTTATAAGAAGAAAGAGTGAGACGGCAGGAAAACCTACACTGTCTTGGAAACTGCAGTTTGTAATACGTACAGTTATCGGATTTTCAATAAGTATTATTGGTGTGATTTCATTTGTGGGTGCAGTAAGAAATGCAGATATAGAAAAGTCGCAGAGTATATTATATGTAGTTATAACGTTCATTGTGGCTGCGGTTGTTGTTATAGTATATGAGTTGATTGCAAGCAGAAAAACGCACCGTGTGATAAAAGCAATCCCTTCAATAATTACTGCATATGTGCTGGCAGCTGTTTTTGGTGTGATTGTAAATATCGGAATTGGCAGTATGATTAATTATCAGCCGGATGCATCAAAGATTAAGTATATAAAAATAAATACAGGAAATGGTTCATATGTTTATGATAAAGATTATTTTTCAGATGTATTTTCACAGGTAAAAATTGACGACATAGATGCAATTAATTCAATTGTTAATTCAATGAAAGATAATATGGAAATATATAATACTTCTGATGAATATTCAGCAATATTCCAGAATGGCGATTACAGCCCGGTTACTGTATATATTAAGGATGGCATTTGGGGAAGATACAGAACTGTATATGTCAAAGAAAAAGATATACAGACAATTATAAATGGAGCAGTGAAGAATGATGAATTCTGCAAAAAATATAAAAAGCTTCCGCAGTATGAAGAAGCTGTAATAAGCTGGTCAGATAATATGTCCGATGAGGACAGTAAAAAATTATATAATACATTTTTAGATGAAGTGTCAAAAATGTCATTTGAGGACTGGTATCTTACAGTTAATGGAAGGAAAAGAGGTGTATCACTGGCTTATGTTGATATATCATTTTCACTTAATGGAACTAAATATACTTCAGAAGTATTAATCGGAGATAAAATGCCAAACACGCTTCAGGCATACATGAATGCTGTTAATAAGTATGTGGCAGAAAATAAAAAGGATTCTTACGAATCAATGTGTAATTATCTTGATAATATTGAGACAGAGAAAAATAAAGATAATTATACATGCTATATATCAGTCTATGATGTAGAAAATAATACTCAATCACGAATATGGTCAGAAAATATGGACGGCAATAAAATTGTTCCTGATTTGAAAGAAAACCTGAAAAACATTTCACCTGAGAAAAAATTTGATTTGACAAAACCGGTAATTGAAATAATTTTCTATGGAAACAGGTCAGGGGGGTCATTTAGTTATTTCTTCCAGATGGATGGATATGATTCTTTAGATGATTTTAACAATCTGGGTCCAATTGGATTGTAAAATTTCTGCATTAAAATAAATATTAAGGCAATCATATAAATAAAATGCTGCGAATATTTGTGGAGCATTATAAATATTGAAAGGATTGCCTTAATATGAGTGATTTTGTAAAAAATGCAGATGAAAATATAATGAATTTTAAAGACCGGCTGAGATTCCCGGCTAATTTTGACATGCTAGACAGAGAAGTCAGAATAGGCGGAAAGAAGGCCGGTTTTTTCTTTATCGATGGATTTGTTCAGGAGGATATGGTGGAAAAACTTATGCAGTTTTTTTATTCCTTAAAACCGGAAGATGTCAGTAATATAGATAAATTTCTTGAAAATGGGATGCCATATACAGAAGTTGACAGGGCTGATAAGTATGAACGGGTTATAACATCTTTTCTTGCAGGAGTTACAGTCCTTTTTGTAGATGGATTTGACGAGGCTGTACTTATAGACTGCAGGACTTATCCGATGAGGTCGGTTGCTGAACCATGGAAAGACAGAGTTCTAAGAGGCTCAAGAGATGGTTTTGTTGAGACACTTGTATTAAATGCGGCATTGCTTAGAAGAAGAATAAGAGATACAGGATTTTCAATGGAGATGTTTAATGTGGGAACACGCTCACGCTCTGATGTTGCCATATGTTATATAGATGACCTGGTTGATAAAAGTCTTCTTAATAATATTAAGGAAAGAATAAAAAAACTAAATGTAGAATCACTTACCATGAATGTTGAAAGCCTTGCGGAGTGTCTTTTTGAATATAAATGGATTAATCCATTTCCAAAGTTTAAATATTCAGAAAGACCGGATACGGCATCTGCTGCGATACTTGACGGAAATATCGTCATAATGGTCGATAATTCACCGGCCGTTATGATAATTCCGACATCAATATTTGATATTGTTGAAGAACCTGATGATTATAATTTTGCACCCATGATAGGAACGTATCTGAGGCTGTCGAGATTTCTTTTTACCATTGTTACAATGATGCTTACGCCGGTATGGCTTCTGCTTATTCAGAATCCGGAATTGATTCCGTCATGGCTTTCGTTTATAACGGTGTCTGATGAAATAACTGTGCCTGTTATTTTTCAGCTTTTGATTCTTGAACTTGCAGTTGACGGACTGAAGATGGCAGCAGTAAATACACCGTCACTTCTTTCTACACCTTTAAGCATTGTGGCAGGTATTGTTGTCGGGGAGTATGCTGTAAGTTCGGGGTGGTTTAATACGGAATCACTTCTTTATATGGCTGTGGTGACTGTCGGAACATACTCAC
>OJMG01001534.1_pt1 | contig 21253 bp, 11 predicted proteins | sample 1597141 | NCBI WGS metagenome assembly OJMG01 (sample SAMEA2452119, study PRJEB22498) | human gut metagenome | biome: human feces; feature: human gut; material: feces | place: Australia | collected 2012 | reverse complement strand
CTCGGCTCTTTTTTATATAAATTTGTAATTTACACCATTATATGGACTTTATCTACGAAATCGAGAATTCACAGGAGTTTAGTGGGCTTTGGTCAACAAACTGTTGCCAACAGGCCATCAATCAATTCATTTTAATTAACAGATATGCTTTAACAGAATAAAATGATATAATACTTCCAGAAACTAATGCATGTAGTTAAGGGGGATTTATGTCAGATACAGTATTAATAGAGGAAGAAAAAGATATAGAACATATAGCAACAAGGAAAGTAGCCGTCATCAGAAAAAAGATGATGGCTGCTTTTTGTGTTATGGCAGGAATTGCTATACTTATAATTGTTGTTACGACTGGATTTTATGAATTAAAATTCAGGGCACTGGCAGCAGGCTTGTATAACATAGATGAAAAATCAGGAGAATATCTGATAGATATGATGTTTTATAACAGGTATTCATTGAGTGATGTATCAAAGTATAAGAACGTAGTCAAGGAGTGCGGCTATACAGAGAATGGTGCATCATATATGTATTATAGAAGTGGTCAGTGGATAATTGCAGTGGCAGGAATAATTATAATTGCAGTTGTAATGGCAGCATGTATAAGGATGATTGTAAAAATCGGACATAATGATATCTATTCATATGTTATTAATCTAGATACAGAGAACCAGCAATTAAAGAAAAAACAGAAAGCAGATGAAAGATTTCTTGTTGAGCGTAATGAGAAACTGCAGAATTTTACAGAGAATATTGCACATCAGATTAAGACACCTCTTACTGCACTCAGTCTTGCATTAGACAGATTAGAGGAGAGCGGTGAGAACAGGGAGCTTCTTGAAAGATGTTTTGAACAGATTGAAAGAATCAGGTCATTTATAAGTAAGCTGATGACAATAAGCAGAATGGAAGCAGGCAAGATAATCATGACAGAGCAGGACATTAATGTGAACAGCATGCTTTGTGATGTTGTGAACCAGCTTCCTAAGAATGACTGCAATATAACGGTGGAATGTGATGACAAAGACTATTGCATCAATGCTGATGAAGAATGGATAAGAGAAGCATTTATCAATATAATACAGAACAGCAGCGAGCTGTGCGATAAGGTTGAAGTTAAAGCTGCATGCCGTGATGACAAATGTATAGTCAATATTAAGGATAATGGAAGTGGATTTGAAGAGGACCGGATACCGTATGTATTTGACAGGTTTGAGACAACGGGAAGTGCTGCCGCAGGGCATGCCGGTATAGGACTTAACCTGTCCCGGCTCATTATTGAAGCACATCATGGAACTGTAGATGTGCGTAATAACGAGGACGGAAAGGGTGCTGTTATAAGGGTACAGATACCAAGATATGTTCTTAAGAGAAAGGCTGAATTGTAAGATATGTGTAAGGTTAGTGCATTACAATATAGAAAATGTACTGTCTGGGAGGGAATATGACCAAGATACTTATATTGGAAGATGATGATTTTATAAGGCAGCAGCTTGCAGGAATATTACAGGAAAAAGGATATTTAGTTGTGGAAGCGGCAAGCGTAGGACAGTTTAATAATATATATGAACAGGAAGAAGCTGTAATAGATGTATTCTTGTTAGATGTATATCTGCCTGATGGCAATGGATTTGATGTCTGCAGGAAGATAAGAGAACACGGAAGTCAGATAATAATATTTTTAACATCGTGTGATGATGAAGACAGTATTATTAAAGGACTTGACTGCGGCGGTGATGACTATGTTGTGAAGCCGTTCAGGGTTGCGGAGCTTGTATCAAGAATAATGGCTAATGTTAGAAGAATATCAGGTGGCACAGACATTTATAAAGATGGAACTCTTACAGTAGATTTTAAGAATAAGTCAATTATTCATGCAGATAAACAGATATGTGTGTCTCCGACAGAATTTCATGTATTAGAGATACTTATAAACAACAAGGGACTTATTGTAAGAAGAGATACATTTTTTCAGAAAATGTGGGACAGATACGGAACATTTGTAGAGGATAATACGCTGACAGTTACTGTGAGCAGGCTAAAGACAAAGCTTGGAAACCGTGAGGACGGCAGAGCTTATATAGAGACAATCCGCGGAATCGGCTACCGGTGGAAGATTAATTAAGAGAGACTTCGCAGTTGTTTGTCCATATCATATATATCCCCTGTCAGTATGAGTGTTTATAGCACAAAACTTTCAGGATGACATCGCTTAGCAGGAGTAAATGCCGCTATCTACAAAGTTTATTACAGTCCACAAAAGCAAACGCACTTCGTTTGAACGAGCTTTTGTGAACTGACCTTATGTATATAGCGGCATTAACTCCTGCACAGCTCGTCATATTCAAATTTTGTGCTATAGACACTCATACCAGCATTACACATATAAAATGGACAAAGAACTGCGAAGTCTTATAAAAATATTTGGCTGTAAGGTTTTTGTAAGGTTCGCATGATAATGTATAAGCATGGTAATAAGGTATATACATAAATCTTACAGGGGGTACTTGAATGAATGTTTTAAAGATTACTTTCAAAAGTATAAGGAGACGGTTCTCGCAGATATGGAAGGCGGCGCTTACAACACTTGTGGCGGTGTTTTTTGTGACAGCGGTTCTTATATTTCAGGAGAATATGTACCAGTGGCAGATGTCATCCAATAAGTCAAGATTCGGAGACTGGTTCATATGTGAGAGAAGTAAGAAAGAAGCTAACGAAATATTAAGCACACATAATTATCTGTGTGAGCCGGTCAGCGCGAAAAGCAGTGTGGAGTTATATGACAGTGAATGGAATGAGACGAAGTTGCATATAGGAAGCATGACAGACGATTTCATTAAGCAGGGCAGATTAAAACTTGACGAAGGCCGTATGCCACAGAATAATGATGAGATTGCAATGGATTGGAATACATTGTTAAAGCTTGGATATGCAGGGGAGTTAGGACAGAAGATAACAATATATTATTATCGTGCAGATAATATTAATTATGAGTCAGATCAAAGAATCGAAACATATACATTAGTAGGAATATTCCAGAATTATACCAATATATGGCAGAACGGGAAAATGATTCCAGGAGCATTAGTTACAGATGAGAAGTTAAACGATTTTGATTATAAAATTGATAATCTGTATCTGTATGGATTCAAGGATTCGATAAGAACAAGTGAATATGCAAATGTTTATAAGAAGATAAAGGAAGACATAAGGTGCGAGACAGTATATAATGCGGCAGTATATGATTATTCACCATGGAAGTCAGCAACAGTTTACATGTATATGTATGTTGTAGTCATGGTTATTGGAATTCTCGCATTGTCATACCAGCTTATTGAATACAGGAATACAAGACGCAAGTCGTATAATATGTTCAGCCAGATGGGAATGACTAAAGCAGGCATCCGTAAAATGTATATAACAGAGAACGCATTTATACTGATTCCGGCAGGAATTATTGGCATTCTGCTTGCACTGGCAGTAGGACACTTTACAGGACAGGCACTTGAAGCCAAGTCTGGTTATGAATTCTACAGGGTGAATATGGAGGTTATTATTAAAAGTGCCAGTTCGGTGGTGATTGCAGTTATAGTTGAGGAACTTAGCGGAATAATATCCAACATACATTTCTATAGAAAGAAAGCAGTGTCCAAGAAATGGGTAAGCAGACCGGTACATATGCGTTATAAGAAAAGCCGTATGAACAGGCATAATCTTGTAAGGTCTGTAAGTTCAAGATTTATAAGAAAAGATGGGGCTTTGATGGCTGTCGGAATAAGGCTTTTTGCATTATGTATATGTGGAGTTATTATATTTTCTGCTTTGAAGATTCAAAATGCTTTTAAAGAATATAAGAGCAATGACAGTGTGCCGGATATATATGGATATATTGATGTTAATCAGGATAAAACGGCATTATTTATGAACTACTGGTATTATCTTAAGGACTATAATAATCTGCCGCTGAAGTCAATGAATTATACTGGTGAAATCACAAGCAGGAATGACATGAGTGAGTATGTCAGTAAGCAGAGAATACGATATAACATACATTTTGATAAGATAAAGGAATTAGTTGAAGCCGGAAATATGTGGGACTGGAATGATGCAATCAAGGTTAATGACAGTGACAGCATAGGAAGGTCACTTGGCTTTATTAATATGGGGCAGAGTAAATATTTAAAAGATCCTAATAATAATATTCTGGAAGGATTTTCTAAGGAATTTATTGACGAGCTGATGGAGATTAATGGAATAAATTCCGTGTCATATTCTGTATTTGAATCAGAAAGAAGCTGGTTCTGGGATTCACAGGATTATGAAAAGATGCAGACATTTACATTTCATCCTGAAAAAAGTTCATATCATAAAGAGCATCTTCCTGATTATGGAGACAGGTATTTGTTTTCTACAGAATATGCACAGCCAACCAAAGAACTATACAGCAAACTGGAGAAATATATAGATAAAGAGTATGTTGATTATGAAGCATTTAAGGAAGGAAAACAGGTGGTTTTATTCTTAAGAGATCTGCCAGAGGGTGGATATGATGACACTATTAATGCTGGAGATACACTTTATTATAATTATTACAGAGTAGATGAGAATACGTATGGTGATGAGAGTAATATAATTGATTCTTCATATTTTTCAATATTTCCTTATGATAAAGCATATAACAGGTATTTATTAGATTACAACAATACACATGATTTTAATCCTGATTATAAGCTTATGGAAAAGCTCGAAGCAGCTTATGATGCATGCGTTGCTCCACAGGTTGCTGCTGTTGTCAAAGTTACTGACGAGGTTATGGAGGATTTCAATGGAATAATTCCGACATTTGGTTATTATACCGCAATTGCAAGTATTAACATGGCACAGCAGGCGGTTGACAGACAGAAAGATATTATGGAGAGACTTATTGGAGAAGAGTTAAGCGGTGATATGGATTTTGAACTGTGTTACAACCAGATAAGCATAAAGTATGACCTGACATCAACATTTTCAGCAACCAATAATAAGATAGGTGTGTATTTCAACAATAACGATATCTCTTATAGCAGTAATGTTGATATCAAGAATACATACAGAACACAGCTTATCAACAGTATACTGCAGTATGGAATCACTATTATTGCAATGATAGTTATGCAGCTGTTAATTATGGCAATTGTTATAAGAAACCGTATTAACAGAAGAAAAGAAAAAATGATGCTTTTGCACAGTCTGGGAATGAGGCGTGGAAAGATTGTTTCAGTATGTATGCTTGAGGCACTTCGGGAATCGGTATGGTGCGTGATTACAATGCCATTGTTATTGTTAATGGAACTGCTGATGTTTACTGGATTTGTGAGGAAACTATAAAAATATGGATAGAAGGGATGGGTATATTATGAACGAGATTATGTTAAGAGCGGAGAACATTGAAAGAACTTATCATGCCGGAAGCGTTGATGTTCCGGCACTCAAGAACTGCACACTTGAGTTTGGACAGGGGGAATTTACAGCAATAATAGGAAAGAGTGGTTCAGGTAAATCAACACTTTTGAGGATTCTTGGAAGTGTTGACGAGCCGGATACCGGAAGTGTTATTATTGCCGGAAAGAAGATAACAGGAATGAAGGACAAGGAATTGTCAGAGTTCAGAAGAAGAAATATAGGATATATATATCAGGATTACAGCCTTTTTCCAGAATTCACAGCATATGAAAATGTTGTTATGCCGATTCTTATAGATGGCAAGAAGCCTGATGAGAATGAAGTTGATGATTTGTTAGAGGAATTGGGAATATCGCATTGTAAGAATAAGTTTCCATCGCAGATGTCAGGTGGTGAACAGCAGAGAGTTGCGATAGCAAGAGCGCTGATTACTCATCCGGCTGTAATCCTTGCTGATGAGCCGACTGGTAATCTTGACGCAGGAAGTGCGGGAACAGTTGCACAGATGTTATCCAAGGCAAGCCAGAAGCACAATCAGACAATAATTATGGTTACGCATGACAGACAGATGGCAGATTATGCGGATAAGATAATTACTATAGTAGATGGTGTGTGTCAGTAACATAGAAGTACATACGAAAGGGGGATTGCGTATGTCGGTATTTGGGATTACTCTGTTGAGCATTAAAAGACGTATGCCGCAGATTATCAAAGCAGCGTGTACCACGCTTGCAGCCGTGTTTTTTGTAACAGCGGTTCTTATATTTCAGGAGAATATGTACCAGTGGCAGATGTCGTCTAATAAATCAAGATTTGGGGACTGGTTTTTATGTGAAGTTACATCTAAAGAACCTAATAAGTCTTTAAGTGAACATGCATATCTTAATCCGCCTGTTAAGGCAGTTACATGTGTTGATATGTTCAATCAGGACTGGAAGATGACAGGGTACATACTAGGAAGCTTTGATGAAGCATTTGTAAAACAGGGAAGACTTAAGCTTGATGAGGGACATCTTCCGGAGAATGATGACGAGATAGCAATGGATTGGAACACACTATTGTCGCTTGGCTATGTGGGTGAGATAGGGGAGACAATCACAATCAGATATTGTGAAGAAAACAGTGTGTATAATGCGTCAGCAAGACAGGAAAGACAGTTCCGTCTGTGTGGCATATTTGCCAATTACACAAGCATATGGAAATATGGCAGGAAGATGCCAGGTGCTGTCGTAACTGAAAATGCACTTTCAGTATTTAACACAAAGAGTAGGAATTCATATTTGTATTCATTGAAAGAATCGGTCAGAACATCAGATTACAATACTGTGTATAAGAAGATTAAAGAAGACGCAAAGACAGAGACAGAATATAATTCCGCAGTATATGATTACCAGCCCTGGAGTTCAGCACTTGTATATGCTTATATGTACATAGTTGTTATGGTAATTGGAATTCTTGCACTTTCATACCAGTTAATAGAGTACCGTGGCAGGAGACAGACAGCATACCAGAGATTCAGAAGACTTGGCATGGACAAGTCCATGATGCGTAAAATGTATATCACTGAGAATGCACTTATAATTATTCCGGCAGGTATTGTGGGGCTTATTCTGGCACTGCTCACAGGATTTGCGATAGGAAAGGGACTTGAGATTCATAATGGATTCCATTTCTATAAAATTACTGCAGGTATAATAATAAAGAGCGTGTGCTCAGTAATTGCTGCAATTGTGGTAGAAGAACTTGCGGGACTTATCGCTAACAGGTTAAGAAAACATAAAGGCGGTAAGAAAAAAGTTAAGAGCAGGACACATGAATCTGTCAGTGTCGCAGGAAAGCCATCTCGCATTAAGCCAGCTAATCTTGTCAGGACAATAAGCTCGAGATTAATGAGAAGAGATGGCATATTTATGGCTGTGGGACTCAGGGCATTTGCATTATGTATATGCGGAATACTCGTGTTCTCAGCGTTAATGATAAGAAAATCATATACAGCATATAAGGCTAACAATGCGCTTCCTGATATATATGGATATCTAGACCCGACAGATTCAGTGTATGAAATGTATATATATTATTATGCGTATGTAAAAGGGTTTTATAATATACCGGAAGGTGATGATTATAGCCAGGAAAGAAGTGAGCTTTTAAATAATCCGTGGAAAGAACGAAACAGATTCAATATAAGTTTTGGTGAATTAAAGAATAAACTTAAAGATGACGGAGGACCTGTCTATTCTATAAAATATAATGATGAAGATTTGATAATGCTGGAACCTTTATTAGTAAATTATCTTAACAGATATTGTAAAAGGGGTAATACCAATCTGCTTGATGGATTTACCGAAGAATTCCTTGCAGAGCTTGATAATATCGGAGGAATACAATCAATATCATATTCTGCATTTGAATCAGAAAGGACATGGTTCTGGGATAATCAGGACTACCACAAGATGGGACTGGATACTATTTCACCAGATAATGGTTACGGAAGAGATACACCAATTACAGATTATGGGTATCGTTATATATATTCTACAGAGTATGTTAATCCTACTAAAGAACTGTATAATAAGCTTGAGAAATATATTGATAAAAAGTACAGAAATTATGATGATTTCGTTAATGGCAGACAGGTTGTAGTATTCCTGCAGGACGCCCCTGACGGAACATATGATGACACACTAAAAGCAGGTGATACCCTTAATTATAATTATTATCAGCTGCCGGTAGATCCAAACATACATCTTGAGAGCGATATGACATCAGGAAATTACGTATATCCGTATGATAAGGCATTTTATGAAAAATATAATAATTCCGGTAAAATCAATCTGTATGTTGATTATGATGGTCATGGGGGAAGCAGTATAGGTGGTTATGATAAAACTAATGATAAACAGATTCTGGACGGATACGAAGTATTATTTGACGCATGTGTATCACCAACTGTTGCAGCAGTTATAAAAGTAACCAATGATGTAAGAGAGGATTTCAACGGAATAATGGTCGATTATGGTTATTACACAGCACTTGCCGGAATGTCACTGGCAGAGCAGGCAGTTGATAACCAGCGAAACCTTATGGAGAGAATGACAGGTGATGAGATGACGGGTGACCTTGATTTCAGCCTGCATTATAACCAGTTGAGTGTACAGTATGATTTATCATCAGCATTTTCAGCAACTAATAACAAGCTGTCAGTGTACTTCGAGAATAATGACCTTGCATATGGTTCTAATGTTGACGCAAAGAATATATACAGAACACAGCTTATCAACAATATTCTTCAATATGGAATAACAATAGCAGCGGCAGTTGTAATCCAGCTTCTTATAATGGCAATCATTGTAAGAAACAGGATTGAACGCAGAAAAGAAAGATATAAGCTGCTTCATGGTCTGGGGATGAGAAGGGGAACGATAGTAAGAATCTGTATGCTTGAAGCATTAAGAGAATCAGTATGGTGCATATTCACAATGCCACTGATACTTATAATGGAACTGCTTATGTATACGAGAAAGAATCTGGTTGAATAATTAAATATTATCGTGTATCATTAAAAAAGAGCCACTCGATGGCTCTTTTTTTACGAAAAGGACAGGTAGATAATATGAATCAGACATATATGAAGGAGCAGAAGATACTCCCATTGTTATTAAAAATGTCGCTTCCAATGGTAATATCAATGATGGTTAATTCATTGTACAACATTGTTGACAGCTTCTTTGTTGCTAAGATAAGTGAAAATGCGATGACAGCTTTGTCACTTGTATTTCCGGTACAGAATCTTATAAGCTCGGTTATGATAGGATTTGCAATAGGAATTAATGCGGTCATATCATTTTTTATGGGTGCACAGAACCAGAAGCAGGCTGACAAGGCAGCTAGTCAGGGTATGCTCCTAAGCTGTATACACGCTGTTGTGCTTACAGTGATATGCATAGCAGGCATGCCGGTATTTTTAAAAATGTTTACAAAGGACGCAGAGATAGTTTCACTGGGACTTAAATATTCCAATATTGCATTTGCATTTTCAATAATGCTTGGAATTGAGCTTATGTTTGAAAAGGTGTTTCAGGCAGTTGGAAGAATGAATGCTTCTATGGTCTGCCTTATGACAGGCTGTATAGTTAATATTGTGCTTGACCCGATGATGATATTCGGAATCGGCCCATTTCCAGCAATGGGAATTGAGGGTGCTGCACTTGCGACAGGAATAGGTCAGACTTCGGCGGCTGTGCTCTATATAATAATATATATTGTTAAGCCTATTCCGGTTAAATTCAGAAAATCAGAGATGAGGATAGAAGGGTCAATGGCAAAGAGACTTTATTCTATAGGCATGCCGGCAAGCTTAAGCCTTGCACTTCCATCTATTCTTATATCAGTGCTTAATGTAATACTTGCAGCATACTCTGCTGTGTATGTATTCGTGCTTGGCGTATATTACAAGCTGCAGACATTCCTTTATCTTCCAGCCAACGGAGTTGTGCAGGGAATGAGACCACTTATGGGATATAATTACGGAGCAGGAGAGCATGAGAGAGTAAGAAAGATATATAAGACATCAATGGTACTTATATTTGCTATTATGGCAGCAGGTACAATTCTCTGTCTTGCAATACCGGGTTCACTTATCGGTCTGTTTACAAGTAATCCAGACACAATAAATGCAGGAGAGACAGCATTAAGAATCATAAGTGCCGGATTTATTGTATCAACTGTATCAGTTACTTCGGCGGGGGCACTTGAAGGACTTGGAAAAGGATTTCCATCACTTATCATATCTGTGTGCAGATATGTTGCGGTAATAATTCCGGTTGCATTCGTTATGTCAAGGATAACAGGTGCAGTTGGTGTATGGCATGCTTTTTGGATTACCGAAGTGATTACATCAGTAATTTCTTATATAGTATATAAGAAAAATACATAACTAAAAAACCAAAATGGTTTCGGCATTGTTTTTTTTGTAATACAATGTTGCTTTTTTTAAATCTCCCCCTAAAATGGGGTAAATGACGAAATATCTGTTGTGCTAGTATTCTACTTGATATATAATGATAAATACTTATATAACACATTGAAAAGGAGAAGAATGATGAAGAAAGGATTAGCAAAAAGAATTCTTGTTAGTTTGCTTACAGTAGTCATGATATCTGCTAGTGTTTTACCAATGCTGGTAAGCACAGCTAATGTGGCTCGGGCTAACGAGAATGTAACGAATGTCCTTACAGAAGGTGTGGAAATTGATACACCAAATGTTGTCAAGGATGAGATGTACAGTGACTATGTTAAAGTGACATTTATTGTTAATGACACTGAGACAATAGTCAAATATGTAAAAACAGGCGATACCGTTACAGTAAGGTCAACTAATTCCAGTGTCGGAGTACTTGTTGGCGATGCACCTAACGGTAGTGCAGTAACAGAGGATACGACAATATATGTCAAGACATATAATTATAAGGATGTCCTGAATATTAAGAAGGAACTTGTGAATGAATACGGAGAACCTGATGCAGATGGTTACTATACTTTAAAGTTTACAGCCGGCGCAAAGAATATGCCTTCAATTCATTCAGCAACAAGAAATGATATGGTTCTTGTTATTGATGCATCACTTAGTATGGCTTGTTCAGTTAAAGGTTCAAGAGCTACTGATGGTAATGAATATATGGCAGATACATATGCTGATACAAGATTTAAAGCTATGTATAATGCTGTTGATTCATTTTTGAATGCATTCCTTCCAGAAGGAAATGATAAGAATACAATATCACTTGTTATATATAATGTAAGTGCATTAGATCAGTTGAATGCAATATATAAGAAGTCATCAACAACTAAAAAATCAGAAGTTATGGCTGCACTTGATGCTGTATTTAATGAAGCTGCTTTTAATGAGTCGTTTGCAAATTCACCTAAAAATGAATATGGTGTAAATGTTGATAAAATGACAAATCCTGGAAGTCTTGCATCTAAAACCAATGTTAAAGCGGGACTGGATGTTGCAGCAGATATTTTTGTTGCTAATAATAATACTAATGCTAAGTCAATTATACTTTTCACTGATGGTGTTGCAAACAGACCTAATACTGCCGTTACAACAGAATCTATGACACAGTATGCAGTGGGTGGGACATATACATATAATGAAACTGATTATACAATTTCTGATATAGCTTATAAGACAAGTTACTATAATGAGAATAATGAAGAAATAAAAGATAATAAAAATCAAATAGCAGCGGCTTATTATGCTAGTCAGAAGGGACAGGAATTAGCAAAGGATAATGTATCAATATATTCATTTGCATTAATTGATAGTGTTACTGATAATGTTCGAGCAGCTATGGGTGATACTAATCTTGATGTAAGTGAATATGTGTCTAGTGCTTCGCCTGTTAAAAAAACAACTAATATTAAACTCCAGATTTCACCTAAGTTTACTTATACTGAATCTGGGACTGGCTATGCAAAGAAGTTTTTTGCTACAACAAATGTAGATGAATTAAATAAAGAATTTAAGAGTATTATTGCATCATTAAAGGAACTTCCTTTTGATACAGCAACAGTAACAGATACGCTTAATGAGCATTTTGAACTTGTTCCGGGACAGACTGGAGTTACAGACAATGGTAATGGAACATTTACAGTTGCTTATCCAAAAAAGATTACAACAGATGCGCAGGAGATAACTGTTAAGATTAAGGCTAAAGACGGTTATGCAGGATCTTCATATACTAACGCTGGTTGTACATTCAATGCAACAGTTGGTGATCTTACATATAGTCAGGACTTTGTAGAAGAACCATCAGCAGTAATCACACCTGATGCTGTTAATGATTCATATACAGTTAATCAGGGAGAGACACTTACAGTAGCTGATGTATCTGTATTAGATAATGATAATAATATAAAAGTTAATAATCCGGATAAGAATGTAACAATCAAGGCAGAGAAGGTTACTGACCCACAGAATGGTACAATAACATTCAATGAAGATGGTACATTCACATATACTCCTAACAATGGTTTTAGTGGTGAGGATACATTTAGATATAAGACGGTTCTTACAGTTGACGGAAGAACTTATGAGAAGGAAGCAACAGTAACTATTACAGTTGTTCCTAAGTACACACAGACTATTAAGTATGTATTAGAAAATGGTACTAAGGCAGCTGAGGACAATGTTCAGACTGTAGTTAAGGGTAATTCTACAACAGCAGTTACATCACCTTCAATCTCTGGTTACAAGCCAAGCATCGAAGTTGTTGAGGCTACATCACTTACTGGTGATAAAGAGATTATTGTTAAGTATGTAAGGGATGATGAACAGACAAAGAATGTAACTTATACAGTAGAGTATTACAAAGATAATGTTAAGGATGATACTAAGACACAGAGTTATACTAATCCGATCTGGGTTAACGATAATGAACAGAATGTAAAATTATCTGAGATTAATACTACAGATAAGTTCGGAGCAGGATATAAGTTTGAAAAGACTGACCCGGCAACAATACCATCAACAATAGCTGATAAGGGTGTAATCAAGGTTTACTATGTGGCTGATACATTTGATTATTCTGTAAAGTATGTCCTTGAGGGAACAGATACAGAACTTACAGCTGGATATACTAAGTCAGCAACGTTTGGAACAGAAGTTGGAGCTGATAAGAAGAATATCGAAGGTTATACAGTAGTAGATGCTGATAAGAAGTTAACTATTGGTTCAGATGAAAGTCAGAATGTACTTGTTATTGAGTACAGAGCTAATACATACGGATATTCAGTAGAATATTACTATGATGGTGTTAAGGATGAGTCAGCTACATTAAATAAGTCAGCTCAGTTTAATATTAAAGTAGATACATATGATCCTAAAGAAAAGCCAGGTTATAAGTTTGAAAAGACTGAGAGCTGCCCATTAACAATTACAACAGATGCTTCAAAGAACATAATTAAAGTATATTATGTAAAAGATGAAAATCAGAAAAAAGATGTCACATATACTGTTAAGTACTTTAAGGATGGAGTAGAAGTAACAGCAGATGAGCAGAAGGTAACAAAGCAAATCTGGGTTAACGATACGAAAGTAACTGTTGAAAAATCTGATATTAACACAACAGATAAATATGAAGGATTTTCATTTGATGCAGACACAACTGGAGTGATTCCTGACACAATAGGTAATGATGGTGTAATCAGAGTATATTATGTTTCTAACTATTATAATTATACAGTAGAGTACTATTATGATGATGTAATAGATAACGCTAAGACTGATACATTTCCTGCTAAGTACAATACACAGGTAAATAGATATGATGACAAGAATATAGAAGGATACAAGCTTGAAAGAGCAACAACACCAATTACAATTACAACGGATGCTTCAAAGAATGTAATCAGAGTATACTATGTAAAAGACTGGTTCAAGTACACAATTAATTACTACTATGACGGAGTAATTGATACAAGTGCTACAGTTGTTGATAAGGCAGCATTTGGAACAACAATTAAGTATTCAGATAAGGTAAAGCCAGGCTTTAAGTTTGTTAGGGCAGATGGTTCACCATTAGTAATATCTGTCAATGAAGCTGCTAACGTAATTAATGTACATTATCAGTCAAACTCATATACATACACAGTAGAGTATTACTATGATGGAATTATTGACACTGAAAAGACAAAAAAGAGTGCTGCAAAGTATAATTCAGTGGTTAATGATTATACAGATAAGTGCGATACTGGATATAAGTTCGAAAAGGTAGAAGGACTTCCATTAACAATAGCAACTGATGAGTCAAAGAATGTAATCAGAGTATATTACGTAAAAGATGAAAGTCAGAAAAAGAACGTAACTTATACAGTTAAGTACTTTAAGGATGGAACAGAAGTAACAGAAGATCAGCAGCCAGTAAATAAAGAGGTCTGGGTAAATGATCCATCAGTAATTGATGTTAATAAGGCTAATATCAATACAACTGATAAGTATGTTGGATATAAGTTAGATACAGAAGCTACAGGAACAATACCTGATACAGCTAATGATGGAGATGTTATCAATGTATACTATGTAAGAGATAATGACCAGAAAAAGGCAGTATCTTATACAGTAGAGTATTATAAGGATGGAGTTAAGGATGACTCTAAGACAGATGTAATCCCTAATGATATCTGGGTAAATGATGACGTACAGCCAGTAGATGCAACAAAGATTAATGTTACAGATAAGTTTGGAGCAGGATATAAGTTTGAAAAGACTGATCCGGCAACAATACCATCAACAATAGCTGATAAGGGTGTTATCAAAGTTTATTATGTAGCTAAGGAATTCAAGTACACAGTAAAATATGTTCTTGAAGGAACAGATACAGAACTTACAGCTGGATATACTAAGTCAGCAACGTTTGGAACAGAAGTTGGAGCTGATAAGAAGAATATCGAAGGTTATACAGTAGTAGATGCTGATAAGAAGTTAACTATTGGTTCAGATGAAAGTCAGAATGTACTTGTTATTGAGTACAGAGCTAATACATACGGATATTCAGTAGAATATTACTATGATGGTGTTAAGGATGAGTCAGCTACATTAAATAAGTCAGCTCAGTTTAATACTAAAGTAAATTCATACGATCCTGGAGAAAAGCCTGGTTATAAGTTTGAAAAGACTGAGAATTTACCATTAACAATTACAACAGATGCGTCAAAGAACGTAATTAAAGTATACTATGTAAAAGATGCGAGTCAGACAAAGAACATCACATATACAGTTAAGTACTTTAAGGATGGAGCTGAGGTAACAGCAGACAAGCAGACAGTAACTAAGACTGTATGGGTAAATGATCCATCAGAATTAACTGTTGATAAGACTGCTATTAATACAACGGATAAGTATGTTGGATATAAGTTGGATTCAGCAGCAACAGGAGAGATTCCTACAGTAGTTGCAGATGGAACAGTTATCAATGTATATTATGTTAAGGATGAACTTCAGACAAAGGAAGTAACTTATACAGTTAAGTACTTTAGAGATGGAGTTGAAGTAACAGCAGATAAGCAGACAGTAACTAAGCGAATCTGGATAAATGCTCCATTAGAAGTTGAAGTTAACAAGACAGCTATTAACACAACAGACAAGTATGTTGGATATAAGTTAGATTCAGCAGCAACAGGAGAGATTCCTTCAGTAGTTGCATCAGGAACAGTTATCAATGTATATTATGTTAAGGATGCAAGCCAGACAAAGGATGTAACTTATACAATCAAGTACTATAAAGATGGTGAAGAACAGACAGAAGATACTATTACAGTAACTAAGAAGGTTTGGGTAAATGAGCCATCAGTAATTGATGTTAATAAGGCTGACATTAACACAACAGATAAGTATGAAGGTTATACATTTGATTCAGAAACAACAGGAATTATTCCTAATAAAGCTGATAACGGTTCAGTTATCAAGGTATATTACAAGAAGGTTGTAGTACCAGCTGAGCCATCATCAGACAATAGTCAGGAAACCGTTAAGACAGGTGATAATTCTAACATGATGCTTTACATTCTTATGCTTGCAACATGTGTGGCAGGAGCTGCTACAGTTGTTGTAACAGGAAGAAAGAAGTCAGAACAGGAGTAAGCTTATCTTAGATAAAAGTATTACTTAAAACATAAGACACTGTCGTACCATATTATGTGGTATGGCGGTGTCTTTTTACATGTAAAAATGTTATTATCTTGACATTGTTTGAATTTGGAAATACAATAGTTGCATATGCAACAATTGGAGGTGCAAGTAATGTTGAGAAGAATTTTTTCTTATATGAAAGAATATAAGAAATACGCATGGCTGGCGCTTATATGTATAGGTGTTGAAGTTGTGCTTGAGATTATGGTGCCTAAGCTGATGGCTGACCTGATTGATATAGGTGTGACCAATTCAGATGTTCCATATATAATAAACAAAGGTATCCAGATGGCTGTATGTGCAGTTGCTGCACTTATATTAGGTGTGGGAAGTGCAAGATTTTCTGCGCTTGCAGGTCAGGGACTGGGTGCTAATATAAGAAAGGCTGAGTACGAGAAACTTCAGTCTTATTCATTTTCTAATATAGACCATTTCAGTGTTTCGTCACTGGTTACACGACTCACAAGTGATGTGACTAATATCCAGAATGCTGTATCAACAGGAATGCGTCCATTTGGACGAAGTCCGGTAATGCTGATATTTGCAACGACTCTGGCATTTCAGATTAATTCAACACTGGCACTGGTCTTTCTTGTGGCACTTCCAGTTCTGGCAGTCCTGCTCATCATAATAATCATTAATGTTGGTCCACGATATGGAAGAATGCAGGGAGCAGTTGACCTTGTAAACAGGTGTATAGAGGAGAATCTTACAGCAGTAAGAGTTGTTAAATCATATGTGCGTGGCAATTACGAAATTGAAAAATTCGGACACGTTAATGATAATCTGAAAAACGAATCAGAGAAAGCATTTGGAATAGCTGTACTAAACATGCCTGCTATGCAGTTCGTTATGTATTCTACAATTCTTGGTATTCTTCTTATAGGCGGAAGACTGATTAATTCAGGACAGATGATGATTGGACAGCTTACTTCTTTCTTGAGCTATGTTCTTCTGATACTTAATTCTCTTATGATGATGTCAAATGTGTTCCTTCTTATGACAAGGTCACTTGCTTCTGCAGAAAGAATTATGAAGGTAATTGATGAGCCGATTGATATAACTGATGAGAATGCAAAGGACATTGAAGTTAAGAAAGGTGAGATTGAATTTAACCATGTCTGGTTTAAATATAAGGATACTGCCAAAGAGTATGTGCTGTCAGATGTTTCATTTCACATTAATGCAGGACAGACAGTCGGAATAATCGGTCAGACAGGTTCATCAAAGACGACGCTTATCCAGCTTATTCCAAGACTTTATGATGCAAGTAAGGGTGAAATTAAGATAGATGGAATTAGTATTAAGGAATACCCGGTAAGACATTTAAGAGATGCAATCTCAGTTGTATTGCAGAAGAATACGCTGTTTTCAGGCTCACTAATTGATAACTTAAGATGGGGAAATGAAAATGCGACTCTGGATGAGATTAAAGAGGCATGTAGCATAGCGTGTGTTGATGAATTCATAGACAGACTTTCGGGTGGACTTGATGCCGAGATGGGACAGGAAGGTGTCAATGTATCAGGAGGGCAGAAGCAGAGAATATGTATTGCAAGAGCAATATTAAAGAAGCCTAAAGTCCTTATTCTTGATGATTCAACGAGTGCGGTTGATACTGCAACTGAAGGAAAGATAAGAAATGCACTTGCAAAGAAGCTGCCTGATATGACAAAGATTATAATTGCACAGAGAATATCGTCAGTGTGTCATGCAGACCAGATAATTATTATGGACGGCGGTCGTGTGGACGCAATCGGAACACACGAAAGTCTGTTAAGGACTAATAAGATATATCAAGAAATATATGAATCACAGAAGGAAGGAGCTGATCTTTAATGGCTAAGTATGTTGGATATAAAAGACCTAAAGATACGAAAAAGACTGTTAAACATCTCCTTACATATCTGGGTCATTATAAATGGGCATTCCTGCTTATAGCAATTCTTGTATTTATAAGTGCAGGTGCAGGAATTATGGGAACATTTTTAATAAAGCCTGTAGTTAATAATTTTATCGTGCCAGGCAATATGAAGGGGCTTATCATTGCTGTGTGCGGAATGGGTGTCATGTATGCGTGCGGTGCGCTCTCAACGCTTGGCTACAACAGGCTTATGGTGCATACTTCCCAGAAGGTAGTAAGCGAGATTCGAATGGACCTTTTTAAGCACACACAGAAGCTTCCGTTAAAATATTTTGATAATAATACACATGGTGAGATTATGAGTCATTTCACTAATGATGTTGATACGGTTCAGGAAGCAATGAACAATAGTTTTGCCATGGTAATACAGAGCTTTCTTACACTTTTTGGAACTATAACTATGATGCTGGTATTAAGTGTAAGGCTGACTATTATTGTTGTTGTTTTTCTTATTCTTATGTTCATCTTTATCAAATACAATGGTAAACGCAGCAAGAAATATTATCACAGACAGCAGAAGGAGCTTGGCAATATCAACGGTTTTGTTCAAGAAATGATGGCAGGTCAGAAGGTTGAAAAAGTATTTAACCATGAGCAGAAGAATTTTGAAAAATTCTGTGAGATGAATGAGAGCTTTAGAAAGGAATCGACTAATGCACTTGCATATTCAGGCATGCTTATCCCGGTAATTGTAAGTCTGTCATATTTCAATTATGCGCTTTCTGCCTGCGTTGGAGGCATATTTGTAATAAAAGGAATCATGGACCTTGGCAGCATATCTGCATATCTTGTGTATGTAAGACAGAGTGCCATGCCATTAAACCAGTTCACACAGCAGGTTAATTTCATACTTTCAGCGCTTTCGGGAGCTGAGAGAATATTTGACATGATGGATGAGGCAGAGGAGCCTGACGAAGGGAAAGTAACTTTGTGCAATGTCATTAAAAATGCGGATAATACCCTTACAGAAACTTCTGATAAGACAGGATTTTTTGCATGGAAGCTGCCGGCAGGGGAGCTTATTGAGCTTAAGGGTGATGTAAGATTTAATGATGTTGTGTTCGGATATGTGCCTGAAAAGAGGGTACTTAACAAGATTTCGTTGTTTGCAAAGCCAGGACAGAAGATAGCATTTGTTGGTTCGACAGGAGCAGGAAAGACTACTATTGTTAATCTTATAAACAGATTTTATGATATTCAGTCAGGTACGATTACTTATGACGGCATTGATGTAAAGGATATTAAGAAAGATGACTTAAGGCGTTCTCTCGCAATGGTAATCCAGGATACACATTTGTTCACAGGAACTATTGCAGATAATATAAGATATGGAAAGCTTGATGCAACTGACGAGGAAATCAGGGAAGCAGCTAAGATTGCCAATGCTGATTCATTTATAACAAGACTTCCACAGGGGTATGACACGATGCTTACTGCTGACGGCAGCAATCTGTCGCAGGGACAGAGACAGCTTCTTGCTATCGCGAGAGCAGCGATTGCCAAGCCGCCGGTGCTTATTCTAGATGAGGCGACAAGCTCGATTGATACACGAACTGAGCGGCTTATTGAGAATGGCATGGACGCAATAATGGAGGGAAGAACAGTATTTGTTATCGCTCACAGACTTTCGACAGTACGAAATTCCAATGCTATAATGGTTCTTGAAAAGGGTGAGGTAATCGAGCGAGGCAGTCACGATGAACTGCTTGAGCAGAAGGGCAGATATTATCAGTTGTATACAGGACAGTTTGAGCTTGATTAGAAAGTATTGTATACCGCATGAAATCAGTGCTTAAGAGGGGAAATGTAATTATGGATAATGAAATTAAAAATGTGTTCTTTGATATTGAAATGCTTCGAAGACGGCTGATAAGGCCATTTTTTATTGAACTTGGGCTTACAGTTGGCCAGGGGCAGCCAAGAATTCTTAAGGAATTAAGAGAACATGGGATTATGAATCAGAAAGAGCTGGCGGATGCTTGCCTTATGGATGTAACTACGATGTCAAGAACATTAGACAGAATGGAAAAGGATGGTCTGTTAAAGAGAGAAAATAATCCGGTAAGCAGAAGGTCGTGGAATGTGTTACTTACTGATTATGGCAGCCAGAAGGCTGATGAAGTTATCAGGATATTTAACAGAATCGATAATGTTATATATAATGGATTCAGTGAAGAAGAGGTGCAGACACTATCTGTTATGGCAGGCAAAGTTGAGAAAAACCTCTGGGAGGCAATTAAGAATGAAGAGCAGAAATAAACTTATTATCAGATGGGTGTTTTATCTTCTGGGATTACTGATACTTGCACTTGGAATTATGCTTAATACGAAAGCTAATCTTGGTGTTTCACCAATAATTTCAGTGCCATATTCGATATCTCATATCATAGGATTTAACTTCGCCAATATGACGATGATTGTATATTTTATCTTTGTTTTGATTGAGATGATAATGCATACTGTGTGGTATCTTACAGACAGAAAAGAAGCTAAGTATCTTGGAATGTATATTATAAGAGATGCCTTACAGATACCGGTAAGTATAGTATTTACCCGCTTCTTGAATGTGTTCTCAGCACTTATTCCATCTGTACATAACAACATTGTATTACAGATTGTAGTATTGCTGCTTGCTGTATTATTGACAGGAATAGGAGCAGCAATGTCACTGAATATGAGAATTATACCTAATCCGGGAGATGGAATTGTACAGGCAATAAGTGATACTACAAGGCTTAAAGGCAGAACCGGCAAGGGTGTGGGCTTCTGCAAGAATTGTTTTGATATATTCAATGTCTGCACAACATTTTTAATAGGACTCTTTACCGGACATATACTTCTTGGTCTTGGACTTGGAACAATTCTTTCGATGATTGGTGTTGGTCGTGTAATTGCAGTGTTTAACAAGCTGTTCAAGGAGCGCATGAAAGCTGTTGCTTTTGATTATGTGGAAGAGTAAGAGACTTGAATTGCAGGTTGAAAAACTACTGGATAGAGATGAATTAGGAGATTAGTAGGTCAATTGGCTGTGAGATGTATGGCATGTAAGGTCTGGAAACCTACTAGATAGAATGATATCTGAAATTTAGTAGGTGTTTTGGAGATGAAATCTGTCTTTGAACAATAGAATAATTATAAAAAGACCTCTCCATATAATCAAGTGTTTTTTTCAATAAATTCAATACTTTTTGATACCT
>OJMG01001529.1_pt1 | contig 21286 bp, 16 predicted proteins | sample 1597141 | NCBI WGS metagenome assembly OJMG01 (sample SAMEA2452119, study PRJEB22498) | human gut metagenome | biome: human feces; feature: human gut; material: feces | place: Australia | collected 2012 | reverse complement strand
TACGGGTATCACTACCCACGGGATTTTAAGTCCCGGGCGTCTGCCAGTTCCGCCACTGCGGCATATGGACGGAGATGGATTCGAACCATCGAAGCAATTTGCAGCAGATTTACAGTCTGTCCCCTTTGGCCACTCGGGAATCCGTCCATGTATTTTGTTTTGTGTCAGAATGACTTCCGACATTGAATGATTATACTGGATGTGGAGGGAAAATGCAAGGGTTTTTTTGAAAAAAATAGAAAAAAGTTGAAAGGGGGGAGCAGGTCGGGTATAATATCAAATATATGGGCTTCTATATTGAGTAAAAATGGAGGATATAGGGTAAGTATGATTAAGATTAAGGATTATGTCCGGGTGGGGTCGCTGGAGGAGGCGTATGAGCTGAATCAGAAGAGAAGCGCCTGTATCCTGGGCGGGATGCTCTGGACGAAGATGGGGCAGAGGCAGGTGCAGACGGCGATTGATTTGTCCGGGCTGGGACTGGATCAGATTGAAGAGTCCGAGGAGGAGTTTTCGATTGGATGTATGGTGACGCTGCGGCAGCTGGAGGAGCATGAGGGGCTGAATGCTTATACCGACGGTGCGGCACGGGAGAGTGTGCGGAGTATTGTCGGGGTGCAGTTCCGGAATCTGGCTACGGTGGGAGGCAGTATTTTCGGCAGATTTGGATTTTCGGATGTGCTGACGCTGTTTCTGGCGCTGGATACGGAGGTGGAGCTGGTTCATGCGGGACGGATGCCGCTGGCGGAGTTTGCCTGTTCAAAGAGAGACAGGGATGTGCTGGTAAGGCTGATTGTGAAGAAGCATGAGGGTGTTACGGTTTATCAGAGTCATCGAAATTCCAGAACGGATTTCCCGGTGCTGACGTGTGCGGTGCGGGTGGAAGACGGAAAAGGATGTGCGGTGCTTGGGGCAAGACCGGCAAAGGCGGCACGTGTAGAGCTTCCGGCGGAGCTGGCGGAAAAGCTGGCGGCTGGAAAGGCATCTGCGGAGGAGCTGAAGGCGGCGGCTTCGGAGATTTCTGATCAGTTTACGTATGGCAGTAATATGCGCGGAAGTGCAGAGTATCGTCATCATCTGGGACGGGTGCTGCTGCGCAGATGTATGGAAGAAATTCAGAAGAAGGAGGAGCAGTGATGAAGATTTCGATGATCTTAAATGGAAAGAAGACGGAAGCGGAAATTGATGCAGACATGCTCCTGATCGATTTTGTGAGAAGCCAGGGATGCTACAGTGTGAAGCGCGGCTGTGAGACGTCGAACTGCGGGCTGTGTACGGTTTTTCTGGAGGGAAAACCGGTGCTGTCGTGTTCGGTGCTTGCGGCGCGGGCGAATGGATGTAAGGTGGATACGCTGGAAGGCCTGCAGGAGGAAGCAGAAGAATTTGGTTCCTTTATTGCCGGACAGGGCGCCGAGCAGTGCGGGTTCTGCAATCCGGGGATGATTATGAATGCGATTGCGCTGTTCCGGGAAAATCCGGATCCGAGTGAGGAAGAAATTAAAGAATATCTGGCGGGAAATCTCTGCCGCTGTTCCGGATATGAAGGACAGCTTCGGGGAATTTTGAATTTCCTTGCCTGGAAAAAGCAGCAGGGAGGTGCGTCATGAGCAGAGAAAATCATATCTATGAACCGGACTGGTCGGGAAGAACCGATCAGCTCTGCAGTGTGAATAAGCCGGTGATCAAAAAGGATGCCCTCGCGCTGGTAACCGGAAAGCCGGTTTATGTAGATGATCTGGCGCCGAAGGATTGTCTGATTGTCAAGGTACTGCGGAGTCCGCATGCCAATGCAATCGTAAAATCCGTGAAAAAGACGGCAGCAGAGCGTGTTCCGGGCATTGAGGCGATTTATACCTGGGAGGATGTGCCGAAACAGCGTTTTACAATGGCAGGACAGACCTACCCGGAACCAAGCCCGTATGACCGTCTGATCCTCGATCAGCATGTGCGCTACGTGGGAGATCCGGTGGCGATTATTGCCGGAAAAGATGAAAAATGCGTGGACCGTGCGCGGAAGCTCCTGAAAGTAGAGTACGAAGTGCTTCCGGCCATTCTGGATTTTCATCAGTCCAAGGATAATGAACTGCTGGTGCATCCGGAGGAAAGCTGGAAATCGCTCTGTCCGGTCGGTGCGGACAATCAGAGAAATCTCTGTGCAAGTGCGGAAGATCACAACGGAGATGTGGAAGCCGTGCTCGCAGAGTGCGATGAGGTTGTAGAGCATACGTATCATGTACGCGCAGCCCAGCAGGCGATGATGGAGACGTTCCGGACATACTGCTTTATGGATACCTACGGACGGCTGAATGTGCTGAGCTCGACCCAGATCGTTTACCATGCGCGCCGCATTCTGTCCAATGCACTCGGCATTCCGAAATCGAAGATCCGTGTTTCCAAGCCGAGAATCGGCGGCGGATTCGGAGCGAAGCAGACGGTGGTTGCCGAAATTTTCCCGGCGTTTGTAACCTGGAAAACCGGAAAACCGTCGAAAATGATCTTTACGAGAGAAGAGTCCCAGACAGCATCCACACCGCGCCATGAGATGGAAGTAACGATCCGCCTCGGTGCGATGAAGGATGGAAGAATCCGTGCGATCGATCTGTATACACTTTCCAACACGGGTGCATACGGCGAGCATGGACCGACAACGGTCGGCCTTTCCGGCCACAAATCGATTCCGATGTATGGATCTCTTGAGGCTTACCGGTTTGCGTATGATGTTGTGTATTCCAACGTAATGTCAGCCGGTGCTTACCGCGGATACGGTGCGACGCAGGGTATCTTTGCCGTAGAATCTGCTGTCAGTGAGATGGCAGCGCGTCTTGGCATCGATCCGATCCGGATCCGGGAGCAGAACATGGTCCGTGAGGGACAGTTCATGCCGGCTTACTATGGCGAAACGGCAAACAGCTGTGCGCTTGACCAGTGTGTGGAGCGTGCGAAAGAGATGATCGGCTGGGATGAGAAATATCCGTGCCGTGATATGGGAAATGGAAAGGTGCGCAGCGTCGGCATTGCGATGGCGATGCAGGGCTCCTGTATTTCCAATCTCGATGTCGGATCGGCAACAATCAAAGTCAACGACGACGGCGGCTATACGATGCTGATCGCAGCGGCCGATATGGGAACCGGCTGCGATACGATTCTGTCCCAGATGGCGGCAGAGTGTCTGGAGTGTGATGTGGATGACATTACCGTTGTCGGCGCAGATACCGATACGTCCCCGTATGACTCCGGTTCCTATGCATCGAGTACGACGTATATTACCGGAAAAGCGGTGGAAAAAGCCTGCATGACGCTTCGGAAACGAATCTGTGCCCTGGCGGCAGAGCGGATGAACGTGCCGGAAGATGAGACAGAATTTACCGGTACCGGCGTCGTGCATGAAAAGAGCGGAAGCAGCATGACGATGGAAGAAATCGCAACAGCGGCCATGTGCAATAACGGCATCGCGCTGGAAGCGACGGAAAGCAACTGCTCTCCGGTATCGCCGCCGCCTTATATGGCTGGTGCGGTCGAGATCGAGCTGGATAAAGAGACCGGCGAGGTCAGGATTCTCGATTATGCCGCCGTTGTCGACTGCGGAACCGTCATCAACCCGAACCTTGCGCGCGTACAGGTCGAGGGCGGTCTGGTGCAGGGCATCGGCATGACGCTGTTTGAAAATATCCAGTACACGGACAAGGGTCAGATGATCAATAATTCGTTTATGCAGTATAAAGTGCCGACCCGCCTCGATATGGGCAAGCTGCGCGTCGAGTTTCGGAGCAGCTACGAGCCGACCGGTCCGTTCGGTGCAAAATCGATCGGTGAGATCGTCATCAATACCCCGTCCCCGGCACTGGCACATGCGATCTACAACGCAACCGGTCTGTGGTTCCGGGAACTGCCGATCACCAGTGAAAAGATCGTTATGGGATTATTGGAGAAAGAATAATATAACATGGATAAAATAAAAGCAGCGGTCATTTATCTTGCATCAGGAAACAGCAAACGTTTCGGTCAGGAGAATAAATTATTGCAAATGATCGGAACCAAGCCAATGTATCGTTATGGATTGGACCGATTGATCGATCTATGCAAAGATCATGAAGGGTTTGAGATCATTGTTGTCACACAATATCAGGAAATTATGAAGCAAACGCAATACGACCCAATAACGACAGTGTTTTGTCCAGAAAGTAAATATGGGATTTCATGGTCGATCAAAGCAGGGATCAAAGCAGCGAAAGATGCAGAATTCTATACATTTTTCGTAGCAGACCAGCCCAATATGAAAAGAGAGACAATCGAAAGATTTCTCTCTTTTATGGCAGATGAATCTTGTGAACTTGGCTGTGTCAGAACAGAAGAAAACCTTGGAAATCCCGTATGGTTCTCAAAGAAATATAAACGAGAATTGTTATCGCTTACAAAAGATCAAGGTGGCAAGAAAATCCTCAAAAAACACATAGAAAATGCCAGATTTTTCAAGGTATTGGAAGAAACTGAACTTTGCGATATAGATTATCCAAAAGAAATGCAAGCAATGCTTGCAAAGCGAGGAAAAAGTAGTTAAAATATTATTTAAAATACAAAAGAGCGTGGAGGCCAAGTGATGGAATTATTAAAAGAGAGAATTCGAAAAGATGGAGTCGTGAAAGAAGGAAATGTCCTCAAAGTAGACCGCTTTTTGAATCATCAGATGGATGTAAAATTATTCCGTGAGATCGGTAAAGAATTTAAGAAACGTTTTGAAGGCGAAGATATCAATAAGATCCTTACGATCGAAGCATCAGGAATCGGAATCGCCTGTGTTGTGGCAGAGATTTTTGATGTACCAGTCGTATTTGCAAAGAAAACACAGACAAAGAACATCGCGGGAGATGTATATACAACAAAAGTAGAGTCATTTACACACGGAAGAGTATATGACATTATCGTATCCAAAGAATTCTTAGGAGAAGGAGATCGTGTATTGCTGATCGATGATTTCCTTGCCAACGGAAAAGCCTTAGAAGGATTAGCAAAATTAGTCAAAGATTCCGGAGCAGAACTGATCGGAGCAGGGGTTGTTATTGAGAAAGGATTCCAGCCAGGAGGAGATTTCTTAAGAAAACAGACACACTTAGAATCCCTTGCGATCGTAGATGCTATGGACGAAAAAACAGGAGAAATCACATTCCGTGAATAATGTCTTTGACGTTTTTGTAGGTAGTCTTGCATGTATGTGACAGAAATAAAAGAAAAACAAATATTTAAAAGCATCAAGGTGGCAACTCCGCATTTTTGCCACCTTGATGCTTTTAAATATTTGTTTTTCTTTTATTTCTGTCACATACACATGAAGTCTATTCAAACCATTACACAGTGTGTATGTTTTACTGTATTAGCATTAATAATATCTGTCCACCTCTATAAAAATTAAAAAACGATAACGTTTAACATACACCCATCAGCTTGAATTTTATGAATACTCGACACATTCCCGTCATACAATTAAAAAATTTTACAAAAACTTATCATTCCCATGTACCTTTCCTTAATCTCACAAGTTTATAGTTAAACACAACAGAGAATGATTGACTATATCAAAGGAGGATCTTATTGTGAGAACAATTCGCAGAAACATAGCAAGAAATGCAAAAAAATATGCAGCAAAAGCAACTGTATCAGCCATGATGTTAGCAGGCGGAGTTATGATGGCATCTCCAATCCTTTCATCAACAGTCAGCGCAGCGACAGAACATTGGAATGATGCATCTGCTTCTAAAACAGAAAGCTGGTCCACATGGAAAGCAAACTGGGATAAATACAGCACAAACTATGAAAATGTATCTTTAACACCAGGAGCGACAGAATCACAGCTTAATTTTGCATACTACAGCAAGACAGAAGAAACACCAAAAGTTAAGATCGCAACAAAAGCAGATATGTCTGATGCAAAAGAAGTCGAAGGAAAACAGACACAGGCAGTAGCGATCGAAGGTGTTCAGTACTATTCAAATAAAGCATCTGTAAATGACCTGAAAGAAAATACAACTTACTACTATCAGGTATTCCAGAACGGAAAATATCAGGATGCACAGAAATATTCTACAAAATCATTTAAAAATTATTCTTTCTTATATGTAGGAGATCCTCAGATCGGAGCATCTTCAGGACAGACAAGTACTGAAGGAGATGCGATGAAAGATAATAACTATGCAGCAAGAAATGATAGTTATAACTGGAACAACGTATTAAATAATGCGGTAAAACAGAATCCAAATCTAAGTTTTGTTGCATCCGCAGGAGATCAGGTAAATAACAATAACAATGAAAAACAGTATGCAGGTTACCTTGGAGCAGATGCTTTAAGATCTCTTCCAGTAGCAACAACGATTGGAAACCACGATTCTGGATCAGCACAGTATGAGATGCATTACAACAATCCAAATGCATTTGATACAAGTGGATATAGAAATACAGCAAAGTATACAGAAGGAAAGACAGCAGCAGGAACAGACTATTATTACACATATGGAAATACATTATTTATCGTATTAGACACAAACAATTACAACTGTGCAACTCACGAAAATGTTATGCGTAAAGCGATCAAAGAAAATCCAAATGCAAAATGGAAAGTTGTAATGTTCCACCAGGACATTTATGGATCAGGATATGATCATTCAGATTCTGACGGAATGGTTTTAAGAACACAGTTAACACCATTAATGGATAAATATGATATTGATGTTGTACTTCAGGGACATGACCATACATACTCCAGAACATATCAGTTACAGAGTGATGGACAGGCACATGATAAATTCGCAAAAACAGAAAATACAGCAAATTACGCAAAAGAAAACAACTGCTACGAAATCGTTGATACAACAAAAGGTGGAACGGTTGTAAATCCAAAAGGAACTGTATATTTAGAAGCAAACTCAGCAACAGGATCTAAATTCTACAATCTGATCACAGCAAAACAGGATTTCATTTCTGAGAGAAGCCAGACATGGACACCAAGTTATTCTGTAGTCAATGTAACAGATGACTCTTTTGAAGTTACAACATACGATGCGGACACAGGAAAAGTATTAGACGGATCATCTTCATATAAGATTGTGAAGAAAGCAGAAGATACCAAAAAAGATGATGCGAACTCAAATACAACAAAGAAAGATGATACAACAGCAGTACAGGCAAAAAACCAGACGATCACAGCAACAGCATCTTATAAGAAGAGTGAAACATCCAAAGCATTTAAATTAAATGCAAAAACAAATGGAAATGGAAAACTCACTTACACAACATCAAACAAAGCAGTTGCAACAGTTGATGCGGCAGGAAAAGTAACAGTCAAAGGACTAGGAGTTGCCAAGATCACAGTCAAAGCAGCAGCAACTACAGACTACAAAGCAGCTTCCAAAACAGTTACAGTGACTGTAGCACCAAAGAAACAGAGTATCTCTTTAGTAAATAAGATCAAAAAACAGCTAACGATCAAATGGAAAAAGAATACGAAAGCATCAGGATATCAAGTTGTATATTCTACAAACAAGAAATTTACAGGTAAAAAGACAGTAAGAAAAGCGAAAACAACAACATCTTACAAGATCAAAGGTCTGAAAAAAGGGAAAAAATATTACGTCAAAGTCCGTTCTTACAAAACAGTAAATGGGAAACGTATTTATGGAGCCTACAGCACAGCCAAAAAAGCAACAATCAAATAGAGATGATAAAGAATTAGTGTCGTAACTTAATTTATCAGACAGAGCAAAAGCCTGCGCCCGGAATGATAGATCCGGACACAGGCATTCTCTGATTTTTCTTTATAAATAAAAGGCTACGATTTATAGAAAGAAGACAACTTATGGAAAAAGCAGTATCATGGAAAAAAATCTTGATCCTCGCAATAGCAGTGTGTTTATTTGCAGGGATCATAGTCAAATGCAATCAGTTTCAGAAAACGCCATTGGCATCTTATAAAGGACAAAAATATGAAAAAGCAGTTGTAACAAAGATCATCAAAGATAATCTTGCAGAAGACGGAAGTCGTTATGGAACGCAGAAAGTTCTGGTCAAAATGACAACGGGAACCTACAAAGGAAAAGAAAAACAGGCGATCAATCCAAGCGGAACTTTATTTGGAGCTGACTGTAAAGTAGGAGCAAGGATCATCGTGATCGTAAATAAAAGTGGAACAAATGCAGGATTTACCGTATATAGTCAGGACCGTACCATGGCGATCTATGGATTTGTGTTGATCTTTGCGGCAGTGGTATGTGCGATCGGCGGGAAGAAAGGCGTTTATGCTATTTTGAGTCTTGTATTTGCGTTTGCATGTATCATTGGTATCATGTTCCCGATGATGTATCGGGGAATTTCACCGATCGTGTTGACGATCATTGTAGCAGTGTTGACAACGATTGTAACATTAGGACTTCTTGGTGGATATTCGAGCAAAACAGTGTCTGCGATCCTTGGAACAGCGATCGGAGTCGTGATCGCAGCAGTGGCAGCGATGGCATTTGGAAAAGCAGCAGGGATCACAGGATATAATGTATCGGATATCGAAGCATTGAACTATGTCGGACAAAATACAAAGATAAAGATCGGAGAACTGCTTTTTGCCGGAATCATCATTTCAGCATTAGGAGCCGTCATGGACGTTGGTATGTCCATTGCATCTACGATTCAGGAAATTTATGAAACAGACAAAACACTGTCCATGAAACGACTTTTTGTATCAGGAATCAATGTTGGAAGAGATATGATGGGAACGATGACGAATACACTGATCTTTGCTTATGTGGGAGGTGCAATGACAACATTAGTGATCAATTACGCATATGATCTAAGCTACAGACAGTTAGCGAACTCTTATGTGATCGGAATTGAGATCATGCAAGGATTATCTGGAAGTCTTGGTGTTGTATTAACAGTACCGATCACAGCATTGATCGCATCATTTCTTGCAGTGCGCAAAAAATAAATTTTATAATTCATAAAATAAATCATAAATACGGTCTATGGATTTTATAAAAAACATCTATAAATCTATTGACACAGAAAAAAATTTCATGTATCGTAAAAACATCAAAACAAGGAGAAACTAAGATGACAACAAGTAAGATGAATAATTGCACATTTTATTACTTTAGCTTTCAGGGTTATTATTTTTATCCTGACTATTTTTGTTGCAATGAATCATCGCCAAAACTTATGTCACTTTAAACCGACAGAGTAAAACATTTAAGGCATGCATTCTTGCAACAGAGTGCATGCCTTTTCTTTTTACTCAAAGAAACAAAGGCCGCACCAGAGAAGCAGGATAGAAACGACTTGCCAGGAAAGGACGAACATCATGATTATTATTTTAAAGAAACAGGCAGAAGATGAAAATGAAGTGCTGGAGGACGGAACTTTAAAGAAAGAGATGGAAGAGCAGGGACTGGGCATCCACGAATCCGAAGGTGTTAACACAAGGATCCTTGGATTAGTGGGAGATACATCTGTTGTAGATATGCGTCATATCATGGCAAACAGCATCGTTGAAAATGTACAGCGTATTCAGGAGCCATACAAGAAGGCCAACAGAAAATTCCATCCAAACGATACAGTTGTTGATGTAAACGGAGTAAAGATCGGTGGTGGAAACTTCCAGGTGATCGCAGGACCATGTTCTATTGAGACAAAAGAACAGATCACAGAAGTCGCAAACGATGTGAAGAATTCTGGTGCAGGATTATTAAGAGGAGGAGCTTTCAAACCAAGAACTTCCCCATACTCTTTCCAGGGACTTCATGGAGAAGGATTAGAATTATTATTAGAAGCTAAGAAAGCAACAGGACTTCCAGTTGTTACAGAGATCATGGATGCAAGTCATCTTCCATTATTCGAAGATGTGGACCTGATTCAGGTTGGAGCAAGAAATATGCAGAACTTTGAATTATTAAAAGAATTAGGAAAGATCAACAAACCAATCTTATTAAAGCGAGGACTTGCAGCAACGATCGAAGAATGGTTAATGAGTGCAGAATACATTATGGCAGGTGGAAATGAAAATGTAATCCTTTGTGAGAGAGGAATCCGAACATACGAAACAGCCATGAGAAATACATTAGATCTTTCTGCAATCCCTATGATCAAGAAGAAATCCCATCTTCCAGTCATGGTAGATCCATCTCACGCAACAGGAATCAGAGATATGGTAGAGCCAATGGCATTAGCAGCGATCGCAGCTGGGGCCGATGGATTAATGGTAGAAGTTCATAATGATCCAGCCAAAGCATTATGTGATGGACCACAGTCACTGACACCAGAACAGTTTGATACATTGATGAAGAAGGTAAATAAGACAAGAGAATTCTTTCAGGCATTATAACTAGAAAAAATCTTGCTGAGAATTGTAAATTGGGATATACTATAACTAAAGAAAGAAAAAGACAACCCGGGAATCCATTGATTTCCGGGTGTTTGTCAGTTTTATAGATTCTAGGGAAAAAGGAGAGATATCTTATGAAAGTAATCGTCGGACTGGGGAATCCGGGAAAGAAATATGACAACACAAGACACAATATTGGATTTGAAGCCCTTGATTATATTGCAGACAAAGAAGGCATAAGTATAAATACAGGGAAACACAAAGCATTGATTGGAACTGGTTATATGGGAGGAGAAAAAGTCCTTCTCGTGAAACCACAGACATTTATGAACTTAAGCGGGGAAAGTCTTCGCCCAATCATGGATTTCTATAAATTAGAGCCAGAAGATTTTATCATTATTCATGATGATATCGACCTTGATGTTGGAAGACTGCGTATCCGAAGAAAGGGAAGTGCAGGGGGACATAATGGACTGAAAAGTATCATCAGTCATTTAGGAAGTATGGATTTCCCAAGGGTGAAGATCGGTGTTGGAGAGAAACCAAAAGGATATGATCTGGCAGATTATGTATTAGGACATTTTACAAAAGAAGAACAGGCAATCTTTGCGGAACGTTTTGATGAAGTGTACGATGCAGTACAGCTGATCGTTATGGGCGACATCACAGAAGCGATGAACCGCCACAATAAGAAAAAGTAGGGATAGAAAGTGTTAGAACATATATTAAAAGACGATTCGGTATACAGACAATTAAAGGATGAGATCGAAGATTACTGTGGCCCGGTTCTTGTATCAGGATGCACCGATACAGCCAAATGGCATCTGACCAGTCTGATCGGAAATCATAAGAAAAAGCAATTTAAGATCATCATCGTACCAGATGAGAACAAAGCAAGACAATGGGTCGAGGCAAGTCATTTCTTTGGAGAAAAGGTTCAGTATATTCCAGCAAAAGATCCATTATTCTATACAGCCGATGTTCATGGAAATGCAATCGCAAGAGACCGTATGCTGGCGATCAAGAAGATCGTGGATGATAAATGTGGAACCTTTGTGATGACAATCGATGCTGTGATGGATCAGGTTGTTCCATTAAGTGATATCAAGAATCATAAGATGACGTTTAAAATGGGGGAGACACTGGAAGAGGCAACGATTGCAGAAGAATTTGTTGCCAGAGGCTACGAAAAAGCACCATTTGTTGAGGCTCCAGGCGAGTTTGCTGTGCGAGGAGGGATCATTGATATTTTCCCATACACGCAGGAAAGCCCATATCGTATCGAACTATGGGGAGATGAAATTGATTCGATCCGAAGTTTTGATAAAGAAAGCCAAAGATCCATCGAAGAAGTCGATACTCTGACCATTTATCCGGCATCAGAGATCATTTTAAACCAGCCAAGGATTGAACATGGTCTTCGAAATATGGAAGAAGATTATGAGAAGTTATCACAGAAGTTTAAAAAAGAAAAAAAATATGATCAGGAAACCCGCCTAAGAAAAGAAATGGACCGTGTCCGTGAGGAATTAAGGGAACTTCATATGTTGATCGGAGTAGAAGGTTACCTCCCATATTTTTATGAAAATACAGAATGCATCTTAGATTATTTCCCAGAAGAAAGCATGATCTATATGGATGAACCAAAACATATCAGAGAACGTGCAGATGCATTTTATCTGGAATTCTCAGAGAGTATGAAAAGCCGTCTGGAAGGTGGGTATCTTCTGCCTAAACAGGCAAATACGGTGACAGATTATGAGAGTATTTTATATCAGATCGAGAAACATAAGATGCTATGTTATTCGATCTTATCTGCTGAGATCAATGATTTTAGAGTTGCTAGAACCTTATTTATGGATACAAAATCCATTCAGTCTTATAACAACAGTTTTGAGCAGTTAGTCAAAGATCTTACCAAATATCAGAGTAAGGACTACAGGATCGTTGTTGCTTCTCCATCTGTTACAAGAGCGAAACGTCTAAGCAGTGATCTGAGAGAAAATGGTTTGGTTGTGACATATGATAAGGACTTGAAATATGGAGTGGAAGCAGGGCAGATTGTTGTCACAGCAGGAAAGCTTCTGACAGGAATTGAATATCCGGCAGCCAAATGGGTATTGATCTCAGAAGGAGACATTTTCAAAGGAAGAGAAGAAAAAAAGCGCCGAAAGAAAGAGAAGAAAAAACAAGGAGAAAAGATCCGAAGTTTTGCAGATATCAATATCGGGGATTACGTTGTTCATGAAAAACATGGAGTCGGTATTTACCGCGGAATCGAAAAGATCACAACAGATGGGGTTGAAAAGGACTACATCAGTATTGAATATCAGGGCGGTGATAATTTATTTATTTTAGCATCAGCCCTAGACCAGATCGCAAAATACGCAAGTGCAAATGCAAGAAAGCCGAAACTTCATAAATTAGGTGGAAATGAATGGAAGAAGACGAAAACACGTGTCAAAGGTCAAGTCAAAGATATTGCGGAAGAACTCGTGCAGTTATATGCACTAAGACAGGCAAAAGAAGGATATGTCTATGACAAGGACACTGTATGGCAGAAAGAGTTTGAAGAATTATTTCCATACGATGAAACGCAGGATCAGTTAAATGCGATCGATGATACGAAAAGGGATATGGAAAGCAAGAAGATCATGGACCGACTGATCTGTGGAGATGTCGGGTATGGCAAGACAGAAGTAGCGATCCGTGCAGCATTTAAGGCAGTAGACAATGGAAAACAGGTGGCGTATCTCGTACCAACCACGATCCTTGCACAGCAGCATTACAATACATTTGCACAGAGATTTCATGATTACCCGATCACCGTACGCATGATGTCTAGATTTTGTACAGCAAAAGAGCAGAAAGAGACGATCGAAGGACTCAAAAATGGAACGGTAGATGTTGTGATCGGAACGCATCGCTTATTGTCCAAAGACATGCAGTATAAGAATCTGGGACTGCTCGTAATTGATGAAGAACAGCGTTTTGGAGTGACACATAAAGAAAAGATCAAGACAATGAAAAAAGATGTCGATGTCTTATCATTATCTGCTACACCAATTCCAAGAACCCTGCATATGAGTCTGATCGGAATCCGTGACATGAGTGTATTAGAAGAACCACCGCATGACCGAAGAGCGATCCAGACATATGTTATGGAATATAATGAAGAACTGGTCAAAGAAGCGGTCTACCGTGAAATGACACGTGGCGGGCAGGTATATTATGTGTATAACCGCGTCAATAATATCGCAGAAGTGACAGCCGAATTACAGAGATTGCTTCCAGATGCGAAAGTTGCATTTGCACATGGACAGATGAAAGAACGCGAACTGGAAGAGATCATGATGGGATTTATGAACCATGAGATCGATGTCCTGGTATCTACAACGATCATCGAGACAGGACTAGATATTCCGAATGTAAATACAATGATCATTCACGATGCCAACCAGCTTGGGTTGTCCCAGTTGTATCAGTTAAGAGGACGTGTCGGAAGATCGAATCGAAATGCATTTGCATTTTTGATGTACAAAAAAAACACACTGTTAAAAGAAACCGCAGAAAAACGATTACAGGCGATCCGGGAATTTACAGATCTTGGATCCGGTTATAAGATCGCAATGCGAGATCTGGAGATCCGCGGAGCAGGAAATCTTTTGGGACAGGCACAATCCGGTCATATGGAAGCAGTTGGATACGATCTGTATTGCAAGATGCTGAATGAAGCAGTCTTGAGATTAAAAGGCGAATTAAAAGACGAGGATGAATTTGACACAACACTCGATCTCGACATCAATGCATTTATTCCATCAACGTATGTGTATAATGAATATCAAAAACTGGAATTATACAAACGTATTTCATCCATTGAATCCAAAGATGAAATGGAAGATATGACAGATGAGTTGATCGACCGCTTTGGGGAAATGCCGAAAGCAGTCTACAATCTGTTATATGTTGCATATTTGAAATCATTAGCACACCACGCTTATATGACAGATGTGAAACAAAAAGGAGAAAAAGTCTCATTTGAAATGAAACCAGATGCAGCTGTGGGCGTAGAAAAAATTCCAGTGGTATTAGAAGAATACAAACGTGAATTATCCTTCCAGGCAGGCAAGAATCCGACATTTGTACTGGATCTGTCAAAGACAAAGAAAGTGAAGCAGTTAGAAAAGATTGAACATTGTGTGAACTCGCTCAATTCATTGATAATCCGATAAGTTTGTGCTATAATATCGCCAGACATTAGCCTAATATAATCATAATATGAAGGAGAAAATGAAATGAAGAAATTAGCAAAGAAGTTGCTATGTTTGACTGCAGTTCTTGCGTTAACTCTTTCTTTATTTACAGGATGTAAAAGCAAGAATGAGAAGACATTATTTGAATATGCAGGACAAGAAGTAACATTCCAGGAAGCACATGTATATGCAAGAATCATGCAGTATCAGGCAGAAGCTCAGTACGGAGCATACTTCGGAGACAGCATGTGGTCTATGCAGGTCGGAACAGACAGCAAAGGAAAGAAGATCACAATGCAGCAGTCTGTCAAAAACAGCGTTATCAACCAGTTAAAACAGATCAAAGTTTTAGCAGCACATGCAGACGACTACAACGTGAAGTTAACAAAATCTGAGAAGAAGCAGATCAAAGAAAGCGTAACTGCCTTCGCAAAAGACTCAACAGGTAAGAAAGTCATGAAGAAGACAGAAGCAGATAAAGATATGATCCAGAAACTGTACGAAGAAAGCACGATCGCAAGTAAAGTTATGCAGGCGATCATCAAGAAAGCAAACGTTACAGTAACAGATGACGAAGCCAAAACTGTCAAAGTCTACAAACTTGTTTTCACAACAAAGACAACAGACAGCAAGACAGGAAAAGAAAAAGACATGACAGCCGCTGAGAAGAAAGATCAGCTAAAGAAAGCAAAATCCGCATTAAAGATGATCAAGAAAGGTCAGAGTATCAGCTCTGTAGCTAAGAAGTTCAGCGTAAACTCTGACAACGAAGAATCCTATACAAAAGGAAAAGCTGCATTAGGAACAAAATTCGAAACAGCAGCAGCAAAACTTAAGAAGAACCAGGTAAGCGGAGTCGTAGAATTAGACGATGCATACGTGATCATCAAGATGTTAAATCCAAACGACACAACAGCAGCTGCATCAAACAAATCCACACTGCTTCAGGAAAAACAGCAGGCAGCATACGAGAAAGTCTACAAGAAGTGGACAAAAGATGCAGACAAGAAGTGGGATGACAAGAAGTCTGTAGATCAGGATCTGTGGAAAGAAGTTAAGTTTAAATATAAAGCTACAACAGCATCTACAGCAGCAACAACTACTACTACAACAGCAGCTAAGAACACAACAACAGCTGCGAAGAATAAATAATTATAAAAGAGTAAATAATTACAAGAAATAAAAAGACCGGAGATAACGGGAATAGTTATCTCCGGTCTTTTTGACTTTCTGTGATCACACAGGCACCGAGTTGTTCACTATTCAAATCATCACGGAATGTGTATGTTTTACCATACCAATACCGTTTTCCATACACAACTACTCAGATTTTTCAATACTGTAATTGTCCACACTATAGACTTCTGGTATATGATAAAAAATAAATAAACGACAGGAAAAGCAGCATTGGAATTTTGCCACGTTTTTTACGGATTCGCAGTCGGCTTGGTGCAATGTCTGAGCCTCAAAGAGTAAGGTATTTCAATACCTTTGAAGGCGAGTTTTGCAAGGAAAGCCGACGGATAAGCGATCTGTAAAAAACGTGTGTAAAATTCCCTAGCTGCTTTTCCTGTCGTTTATTTATTTTTTATCATATACTCAAAGCCTACAGCTGGCCAACTACATAATCAAAAATTATGCCTGAGCCTTAGCCCACTCAGCAAATTTAGCACTTTCAACCTGAGCTTCATCCATACTAGAAGCTTTCACACCATAGTAGAATTTGATTTTAGGTTCTGTACCAGAAGGACGAACGCAAACCCAAGCTCCACCTTCAAGTTCATAATAAAGAACATCTGAAGAAGGAAGTCCTGTAGGTTCTACTTTACCGCTTTCTACATCAAGAACAGTATCTTTGCTGTAATCACGGATCTTAAGAACTTTATAACCAGCGATATCTTTTAATGGGTTCTCACGTAAATTAGCAAGCATAGCTTTCATCTTATCCATACCTTCTAATCCTGGGAAGTCCATTGCTGTGATGCTGTCTACACAGTATCCGTATTTCTCATACATGTCGATCATAACATCCCATAATGTCTTACCTTTTGTTGCATAGTAAGCAGCAGCTTCACAAAGAGCAACTGTAGCAGAAACAGCATCTTTATCTCTTGCATATGTACCGATCAGGCATCCGTAGCTTTCTTCTAATCCGAACAGATATGTACCTTTTCCAGACTGTTCAAATCCAAGGATTTCTTTACCGATCCATTTGAATCCAGTTAATACTTCGATCAGTTTCACATTGTAAGCCTTCGCGATCTCATCAACAAGGTTTGTTGTAACGATAGATTTAACAACAGCACCATCTGCTGGAAGAGATCCAGCTTTTTCTTTCTTCTGGCTTAATACATATTCGCATAATAAAGAACCAGACATATTACCTGTTAAAGGAATATATTCTCCGCTCTTAGCATCTTTTACATATACACCTAAACGGTCAGCATCAGGGTCAGTAGCAAGAACAAGATCAGCATTTTTTTCTTTGGCAAGAGCAAGACCTAATGCAAATGCTTCTTTTGCTTCTGGGTTTGGATAGCTGACTGTTGGGAAGTCACCATCTGGAAGTTCCTGTTCTGGAACAACATATACATTCTTAAATCCAAGATCGTCAAGTACGCGACGTACTGGAAGATTACCTGTTCCATGGAGAGGAGTATAAACGATCTTTAATTTGGAAGCCATCTCATCGATGGAAGCCTGGTTGATCACCTGTTTTTCAACTTCTGCGATATAAGCGTCATCAACTTCTTTACCGATCACTTCATATAAACCTGCAGTTACGGCATCTTCTTTAGACATTGTCTTGCAAGTTGAAATGTCAGTGATCGCATTAACTTTCGCTGTAACACCTGAAGCATGAGGATCTGTAAACTGAGCACCATCTTCCCAGTATACTTTGTATCCATTGTACTGAGGTGGGTTATGGCTGGCTGTTACGTTGATACCAGCGATACAGTCTAAATGTCTTACGGCAAATGATAATTCTGGTGTTGGACGTAAGGATTCGAAGATAAATGCTTTGATTCCGTTAGCAGCAAGAGTGCGGGCTGCTTCGTCAGCAAATTCAGGAGACATATGTCTTGAATCAAATGCGATAGCAACACGTTTCTTATCTGTTCCCTGTTCTAAGATATAATCAGCTAATCCTTGAGTAGCCTTTCTTACAACATAAATATTCATACGGTTGATACCAGCACCGATGATTCCACGAAGTCCAGCAGTACCAAATGCAAGATCTGCGTAAAAACGTTCTTTGATTTCATTTTCATCGTTCTCGATAGCTGTTAATTCTTTTTTTGTATCTTCATCAAAATAAGGATTAGAAAGCCATTCCTGATAAGTTTCTTTGTAGTTCATAAATTACTCCTCCTTTAAGTTATAAAAATGCCTTTTGTTTAATTATACCTTAAAACTCATGAAAAAACATTATAAATTTGTACATATTTTTCGAGGAAAATCGAGCGAGCTTCTTTATTGTGAATAAACTCCTCTAATTTCTCGATATATCGTGGAGAAATCCAATGTTTTTTGTGTGCCATATACTGATTCGAGATCTTCCAGAATTTTTCCGGAAATAAAAACAATCCATACAGGCATAAAAGGTCATCTTTTGACAAAGGCATAAAGCGGTCATAGTTTGATAAAAAGGTTTCACAAAAGGCAAAATTATAATTATTTTTCTCAAGTGCCTTCTTTAGGAAATAATAAACATCCAGAATCGGATATCCATGGTAAAAATGTTCAAAATGGATCGTAGCAGGGGCAGAGTATGTCATGATGATATTATGGTGGTTATAAGCCCCATGACACCATCCACGGCGAGAAGGTGTGGTTTCATTTAAGATTTGGATGGAACGCTCCATCTGTTCCCAGAAGGCTTTCGTCTGTTCCAAAAATAAATATTCAAAAATCCCTTTCTTTTTGCGTTTGCGTATGTAACGTGCAATACTTTTTAATTCCAAATATTTTTGCTCATAATATGTGGAAATGGATGTATATTTTCTAAGATTTTCAGATGAAAAAGAAATAGCAAGACAATGATTATGAAAGCTTGCGAGATTTTCTGCAGAAGATCTGATATCTTTTAAAGCATGAATATCACATTCCGTACCCAAATAAGTTTTTCTAAGCGCAAATGTTTCGTAATACCGGTCAAAAGTAAGAAAATATCCGTCTTTATTTAAAATGTACTGGTCGGTTTTATAAAAATGATGGTCATGCATTGCCAAAGTCCATTCAGAAACAGCACAAAGACGTTCTTCTGATAGAGAAGTCTGGGATAAAGCATAGACATCATTTTCCCCAAAACACAAAACACAGCCTCGGCCCCGTCGAGTATGAGAGACAGAAATATCATATTGATCCAGTAGTGCCTGATATTTTTCGTTCAACATAGATCCTCCTTTATGTTCTACCTCTAATGATATGAAAATAAGACTAGGAATATGATAGAAACTTGCCATGAAAGTATAAATAGGATATACTGAACTTATCTCAGAAAGGAGTACATGAACTATGAGAAAAAGATTTTTATTAATTTCAACAATCATCGTGCTAAGCGCATTTACATTTGCAGCTTGCGGAAAGAAGAGCCCAAGCAGCCCTGAATCAACAAACAGCGAAACGACAACAGCAGAACCTACAACAGAAGAAAACACAGAAAAAGATACGACAGAAGAAGAAAAACCAGTTGCAACAGCAACATCAGAAGAAAGCACAAAAGAACAGACAAAGACAACAACAGCAACAAAGAAAGATGAACAGGCCAAACCAAAGAGTGCAACAGGTACTTATAATGGATTTGCAGACACAAGTTCTGTAGAGATTGAGATGTCTGACGGAAGTTACCAGACATTTATGGTGAATGATGAAGAACTTGTGAATAAATTAAATGATATGGACGAAGGAACTAAGATCACATTTACATATGGAGCTGTGGAAGGACAGGCGAATATGGAGATTCTTTCTATTGAATAATTTAGTTTTTTATCTATCTGAATAAAGAAATAACAGACTCAACATAAATAAAAGCCGAGGATAAAGGGATATTTATGTTGGGCCTGTTTTTTTAATAGGAGAGCGAGAATTCCCTAAATATCCACAAATTCCTAATGAAATAAAACACAATAAGAAAATAACATATTTGATAAATGACAATAAAATGGTGTTATCTTTAAAAGTAGATGGAAAAAATTATCTTTCTATTAAGCAGATACAAAGGTGTGAGAATATCAATCAATTAATGTGGATGTTATTAATAAGTGTAACTATTGCGGTCGGGATTTTTTTTGTATATATGATGTTTTATACCTATAAAAATGCAGAAGAATCACAATTCGAAATAACTAAAATTAAATATGGATCAATTCCAGAAATTATTTTTTTAATATCATTAATTCCCGCCTGGTGGCTGTTTTCAGTAAATCAAAACAATACCTTTATTATGATAACAATTGCTAAGTTATGGATGATTTGGACATTTTGGATATTACCAATAATTATTATAAGTCGTTTTTTGATAAATCCTGTAGATCATTATGGATTTGGAGGACCGTATTCAAAAAAAAGTATTTCGACTATATGTGTATTAATAGCTAATATATGTTTGGGAGCATTTTCAGAAATAAACATGAATAGAAATACTATAGTTATTGGCTTAGCATTAATGATAATAATTTTTATTTTTTCACATTGTTATTTAAAAAATAAAGTGTCTAAGGTAGTAAGAGTTAGTTTTGAGATAATGGTTAGTATGTATGGTTTCTTTTTCTTATTTTTGATTTCTTATTTGAAGAGTTTTTGATTTATTATTGGGAGTACTTAGAACGTATACTTAAGATATTATAAAAAAGAAAGTTCAATGGCACATAATTACGATACAGTATCAAATTGATATAGGAAAAACTTAAGTTCCCTGAGACCTTACGAAGTCAGAAAACAAGGAATTAATAACACAATAAAAGAGTGTAGAGTGAAGAAATCAGAAAAGCAGAAGTAGTAATATTAAAAAAGAACAAGATATGGAAATTGCCAGATAACATAAGGTCTACGGTATCAATGTCTTCGTTTTTTGTCGTTACAGACTATTCATTTCATTTTGACTACTGCTGGAATTATAGTATACGCATTTTGGAGTTTCATGTATTCTAAAAAATCTTGTCTGAAGGTTTTCTTTTTTAGTTAATGTCCAGCTAATTGTTGAACAATAACAATGAAAGAAGTATGTTATGTTGTTAATGGAGTAAGTCTTGACATAAAAAAAATGAAATGATATTCTAATAATAGAAAAAGGTGCTACCGATATGACGGTCACCTGATATTTAATGAATCAAAAAATGATCGCTTAAATTGACAGGTTTAGGGCGATCATTTTTCTGTCTTGGCATCATGCTTTCCGCGATTGTAGCCAAGACTATAACATGCGATACACAATGATAGTACAGCAATTAAGCTTTCAATCGTTAGCATAATTCAAGTCCCCTTTCCGTCGAATTTCTCTTTTTCAAGAGATGATCTATGTAATCGGGGCTATAACTCCCACGTAGGAAGTGACCGCCATTCACGTCAAAGTGAAGTAACACCTGTTTTTTATTTTATCAAATCATGTATACTTATTCAATTAAAATATTCTATTTATTAAATTTTATAAAGTATACAATATTAATTTGACATT
>OJMG01001524.1_pt1 | contig 21334 bp, 12 predicted proteins | sample 1597141 | NCBI WGS metagenome assembly OJMG01 (sample SAMEA2452119, study PRJEB22498) | human gut metagenome | biome: human feces; feature: human gut; material: feces | place: Australia | collected 2012 | reverse complement strand
GCTCGCTCGCCGGAACCAACGTATACCGCGACTTTGTGGAAGTACCGTCACAATTCCACGAGAACTTCCTGACACAAAAGGAATTCCTCGACGGATTTGCAAAGCACTACATCACAGGCGAACCGATTCCGCAGGAACTGGTAGACAAGATTATCCAATCATCTCAATTCGGTGCTGCCTACGCATGCCTGCGCCAATTGAGCTTCGGCTATCTTGACATGGCATACCACACAATCACTGCACCGGTAACCGATCCGTTCAAATTCGAAGAAGACGCAATGGAAAGCGTTCGTACCATGCCGACAGTGGAAGGTTGTATCATGTCACCGCAATTCAACCACATCTTCTCAGGCGGTTATGCTGCCGGCTACTACAGCTACAAATGGGCTGAAGTAATCGAAGCCGATGCATTCCAATATTTCAAGGATAACGGAATTTTCAATCCGGAAGTGGCAAAATCATTCCGTGAAAATGTGCTGAGCCGTGGCGGAACAGAAGCTCCGATGGTCCTCTACAAACGTTTCCGCGGTCAGGAACCGGGCATTGACGCCCTCCTTATCCGTGACGGAATCAAGAAAGAAAAGAAATAAGCTGACACCCGTCAAATATCCTAATAAAATCGCCTTCAGGTTGGACTTGAAGGCGATTTTTTCGTCTTTTTATCCGAACAAATCAGCCAATACGGAAAAAGATTTCACATCTTCTACAACTTATTTTCTTATTTTTTTATTATCTAAGGGAATATTATTAATTTTGTCGACTATTTTGTCGGTACGAGTATACGACAGAATGGAAGTATATTCTTCAAAAGAATTAGAAGAGTTGTAGCAATATGGACAACAACATCAAACAAAACCAATTGGACCTCCGCTATCTGCGAATGGCAAGAATATGGGCAGAAAACTCCTATTGCAAACGCAGACAGGTAGGAGCATTGATAGTCAAGGACAAAATGATAATCTCGGACGGATACAACGGCACGCCTTCGGGATTTGACAATGTCTGTGAGGATGCCGACGGACACACATTCCCCTATGTGCTTCACGCCGAAGCCAATGCCATCACGAAAGTGGCATGCAGCAACAACAGCAGCAAAGGGGCAACTCTCTATGTCACCGCAGCTCCCTGTATCGAATGCGCAAAACTCATTATCCAGGCAGGAATCACACGAGTGGTTTTTTCCGAGCTCTACCGCCTTGCCGACGGATTGGAACTGCTGAAGCAGGCAAATGTAGAATGCGTTTATATGGAAGCCCCCAAAGAATAGGGCTTCACCTTCTCCGGAAAATCGACGATACGAAAAGTTATATAAAACAATGAGAATAAAACATAGCTCCATAATCTGGTTTCCTTTAGTTATCTCAATATCAATTGCCGCAGGCATCCTTATCGGAAACCATATTTCTACAAAAAAATTCATTCTCGACAAAGACAGGAAAATCAATACTGTGCTTAATATCATCGAGAGTGAATATGTTGATTCGGTCGACATCAAGGACTTGGTGGAACGCACCATCCCCAAAATTGTCGCCAACCTTGACCCGCACTCTTATTACATTCCGGCTAAAGACGTAAAATCGGTCAACGACGAGCTGGAAGGTTCGATCAGCGGTATAGGAATCTCGTTCATCATGGCAAACGACTCGGCCCAGGTTGTCGAAGTAATTCCCAACGGACCGGCCGAAAAAGCTGGTATTCTTGCCGGTGACCGCATTGTGAGCGTAAACGACTCTATCATTACCGGTTCCACTGTTTCCAGCGAAAAGGTTCAAAGCCTTATCCGCGGGGCTAAAGACACGAAAGTTACCATCAAAATCAAACGAAACAGTTCGAAAAAACTGCTTTTATTCGACATCACACGCGGCGACATTCCTATCAACACGGTAGATGCTTCCTACATGCTCGACAAGACAACGGGCTATGTGAAAGTCAACAAATTCGGCCGCAACACTTACGACGAATTCCTCACCGCACTCGGCCTGCTGCAGAAACAGGGCGCAACGCGCTACATAGTTGACCTCCGCGGCAATGCCGGCGGCTATATGGAAATGGCGATACTGATGGTCAACGAATTCCTGTCGAAGGGAGAAATGATTGTCTACACGAAAGCACGTGACCCGCGCGAAAACACACAAGTGTGGAGCGACAACAGCGGATCTTTCCACGATGCGCAAATCGCCGTGCTGATTGACGAATATTCGGCCAGTGCGAGCGAAATCCTCGCCGGTGCACTACAGGACAACGACCGCGGTCTGGTAGTAGGACGCCGTTCATTCGGTAAAGGTCTTGTTCAGAAGCAGACTTATCTGCCCGACAGCAGCGCACTGCGCCTGACCATAGCCCGCTACTTCACTCCTTCCGGCCGATGCCTGCAAAAGGACTACAAGCCGGGCGATGAAAGCTCGTACAGCATGGAACTCTACGACCGCTATTCACATGGCGAAATCTATAACGCCGACAGCATCAAAGTAGACAAAAGCAAAATATTCAAGACAGCCCACGGAAGAACCGTTTATGGCAACGGAGGTATTGTTCCCGACATTTTCGTTCCGAACGATACAGTAGGCATTACCAGCTACTACATTGCCGTAGCCAACAAGGGTTTGTTGCAGAAATTTGCCTTTGAATATACAGACATCAACCGCGACCGTCTGCAGAAAGTAAAATCTGTCGACAAGTTGCTGGCGATGCTGCCATCGGACGATGCGCTCACCTACGACTTCATTACCTATGCGAAAGACAACGGTGTGCCTATCCGCTGGTACTACATCAACCAGTCGCGCAGCCTGATTGCACGCCAACTGAAAGCGCTTATTGCAAGAGACGTGTTGGGCACGGAAGCTTTCTACCGCATACAGAACCGCTCGGACAAGGCCGTCAACGCGGCACTTTCTGCCATGAATGCAGGCAAGGCGAAATATCCTGTTACGGTTGAAATCCAAGGCAACACGAAGGGACAAAACTAAAAAGTTCATGCAGAAAAACGAAATACGGGCACAAATAAAGGCTCTGAAAAAGCAACTCGACGAGCAGACAAAAGCAGAAACGGCTTCTGCCGTTTTTGCACTGCTGGAGTCATGCCCGGAATTTCAGAAAGCACGCACGGTGCTTGCCTATCATGCCCTGCCCGACGAACTGCCTACCCAAGCATTTCTTCAGCAATGGTCAAATGGCAAAAAGCTATATCTCCCGCGGGTGAACGGCGACGAGCTTGACATTCTGCCCTATTCCCCGGAATCGCTCCACAAAGGAGCTTTCAGCATTCTGGAGCCAGACGGGAACGAATACACCGATGTCGACACCCTCGACCTCATCATTGTTCCGGCAGTGGCTTTCGACCGCCGCGGCAACCGTCTGGGTAGAGGAAAAGGGTTCTACGACCGACTGCTTCAAAAGGCCAAATGTCCGAAAATCGGCATTGCCTACCATTTTCAACTGCTGGACGAAATACCGGCAGAACCCCACGACATCCCGATGGACAAAATAATTACCGAACAGGGCATCCTATCAATCAATAATATCACGTAAATTTTCCTACGCTATGGCATTAGTCACTCCTGAAACAAAACTGTGTGAGGTCATTCTCGATGAACCGTCAGTCATTCCAGTCATCAACCGTTTCGACATCACGCTGGGCGTGGGCGACAAGTCGGTGAAATCCATCTGCGAAAAAAATGACATTGACATCAATTTTTTCCTGACCATACTGAATGCCTACATCCATGAATCGTTTTTTCCGGAAAAGAGCTTTGACTCCTTCGGGGCACAGGAAGTGATTGACTACCTAAGGAAAACAAACAGCTATTATCTGCAGTCACAACTGCCGAACATAGAACGCCATTTCATGGCACTCATCGGCCACAGCGACAAGAACAATAACCTGCCCTTGCTGCTGAACCTCTACAACGAGGTAAAAGCGGAAATCGTCAACCGTATTGAAAACGACAACAACCGCTGGTTCGACGAAATCATCAAGATGGAGAAAGCCGTCAACACGGAAGCCATAGCCATCGACCCGCAGGCGACAAGCAGTGCAAGCGACTCCATTGAAGACAAACTGAGCGACTTGAAAAACATGTTTGTCATTCATTTGCGCGGTGAATACGACCGCAACCTCTGCCACGCTGTACTATTTGCCATCATCAGTTTGGAAAAGGATATCCGGCAAAACAACCGTATCCGCAACCGTATCCTGTATCCGCTGGCGGAAGCGTTGAGAAAAGCATCGGAAAACAACTAAACCGTCCGGGCCATGCAAAAGATTTCAATAGCTATCGTTCTGCAGAACTCCCTGCTTGCCCTTGGATTGAAACAGGTGCTGCTCAACCTCTACGACCTCGAAGCCCGAAGCTACAGCACAATGGACGAAATGAAGGAATACGACAACGGCAATTCTGACCTCTATATTACAGAAAGTACCGTTTTTGCCGCCAATCCCGGATTCTTTATACCCCGCAGGGCAAAACTGCTTGTACTGTCGGACACGGACTCCTGCGACGACAACATTGGCTACATCCTCAACAGCTACGCCGACGAGGCGACACTGCTGCAACGCATATCGTCCATCATCGAACAGGTGAAGGAGACGAAAAACACGGGCAACGACCTGTCGCTCCGTGAAATTGACGTGCTATGCCTCGTGGCAAGCGGACTCACCAACAAGGAAATAGCCGACAAACTCAATATCAGCACCAACACCGTACTCTCACACAGAAAAAATATTACGGCAAAACTCGGCATAAAAAGTGTGTCGGGTTTGAGTGTCTACGCTATGATGAACGGCTACATTTGCAATGTGCCGAACGAACAATAAGTTTTTACTGCCTAAAAACATAATTATTAAGCTAATTTGTTGTAATTTTGCACTCGAATCTACAAACAAATTAATCAAGATTGTTTTATGGCGATTAGTGAAAAGGACGAACTATTACTGCGCCGGAAATTGGACTTGCTTCTGAGAACCGGCAAAATGCTAATGGAAAGTGCGGCTGACACCAACCGAATCGAGCGAAATATGAAGCGTGTGGCCGCTTTTATGGGTATCCCGGAAGAGAAGTTGCACATCGACATTCGGTGGACAATGATTATGGTCAACGTCAGTGACGAACGGCACTCCTTTTCCAAATTCCAGAAATGCGAGAATCATGCCATCAACATGACAACCATCTCGCTCATCAGCAAGCTCTCGTGGCGTGCCATCGAGCAGGACTACTCGCTCAACCAGTTTGAAGAGGAACTTGACCGCATTGCAAAAAAACCGCGCAACTACACTCCCTACCTGGTAGCCGTTGGTGCAGGTTTTGCCTGTGGAGGATTCTGCAAACTGTTCGGCGGCGACTGGATGGCTTTTCTCCTCGCTTCCATTTGTGCATTTATCGGTTTCCGCACTCGTGCCCGCTGCATCGGCTGGGGCATGAACCACTATATGGCCATCGCCATCGCGGCTTTCCTTTCCACTGCATTAGCTTATGCCACGTCCTTCTTCGATTGGTCGACAACGCCCTACCACCCGCTGCTCGCCTGTGCCTTGTTCATCGTGCCCGGCGTGCCGCTCATCAACTTTGTCGACGACATGATTGACAACTTCCTGCTGGTGGGCATCACGCGTGCCGCCAACACGGCTATGATGATTTTGGCCATGACGTTCGGCATTGCATTTGCACTGAGGGTTATCGTCATCAGTGACATTTCTATCGACCATAAGTTCAGCGAACTGAGCATGACGCCCCACGACCCGTACTACATCTACGCAATCGCAGCCACCATTGCTGCAGTGGGCTTCTCCATGATTTTCAACGTACCGCGCCGTCTGTTGTGGGTTGTGGCATTAGGAGGTGTTATTGCTGTCTGTACGCGAAATTTCGTAAACTTTGAATTGGGTTACGGTCCGGTCATCGGTTCGTTTATGGGTAGCTTCGTCGTGAGTCTTCTTGCCGTGAAAGTTGTTCATTGGGTCGACGTTCCCAACCACGTACTGACCATCCCGTCGGTCATTCCAATGATTCCGGGAGTGCTGATGTACCGCTCGCTGCTGGCATTCATCAACCTGCATGGAGTAATCGGTGAGGTAACCAACGCTTTTGCCAACGGCATCAACTCGGCATTGATTATCTTCTGTATCTCATTGGGCGTAGCAATTCCTAACATCTTTGCCCGCCGCTACATTGCCAAGGACCGTCAGCGCTACCTGCAACAGCAGCTTGACCTGCGCCGTGCACGCGGAAAATTCCTTGAATGGTAAACTCATCCCCGACACGATATAAGAAGGGCGGAAAAGTTGTAATGTTGTCAACTTTTCCGCCCTTGATTATTTTACCTGAAAAGCATTATCCTTCGAGTTCGGCAAGAATTTTCTTGAGTTCCTCGTCGGTAGCAAGCAGTTTTGACTTACATATCTTCAGCAGTTCCAACGAACGCGAAGTATAGGCCGACAGATTGTCGATGCCACACGATTCGTCCTGCATTTTCTTTACGATTTCTTCCAGTTCGGTAATGGCCTGCGAATAGGTCAATTTTTCATTTTCCTGTTTTTCCATATTTGATTTTTCTGTTTGTTCTTATTTAACTTCCGATTTCACGGAGCCCTGTGCTAGATGCGTCTCGATAATGTCTCCCGCCTGAAGCATAGAGGCATCAGTAACAGCCTTTCCGTTTTTCAATGTAAGCGAATACCCGCGGCGCAACACCTGTTGCGGTGAAAGCAGGTTCACCTGACCTTCGAGCATGTCCACACGGCGTGCAGCATCGCGCAACTGCTGACGGACCGCCATCCCCACCAGTTCACGATAGCGGGAAAGGTCCTTACGGGCCGCGTCAACGCGCATGGATGCACGTATGGGTATCTGTTGCATATAATTGTCGAGCTTCGCCCTGTTGCGCTCTAAAGTGGCTCTGACAGCATATGGGATAACGCCGGAGATATAGGCCAATTGCTGGCGCGAATCGCCCACCATACGGTTGGCTAGGTCAATCACACCGTCGGTAAGGGCATTCAGATTGTCAAGTGCCTGCTGCGCACGGTCGATAAGCCATTCGGCGGCGGCCGTAGGAGTTTTCACGCGCACACTTGCCACCTCGTCGATAACCGTATTGTCGCGATCGTGTCCAATACCCGAAATGACGGGGAGAGGAAATTGCGCCACATTGGCGGCAAGCTCATAGTTGTCAAACGAATTCAGTTCGGAAGTCGCGCCACCGCCACGGATTATCACCACGCAGTCAAAAAGGTCGGCGTGACGATTGATGCGTTCAAGAGCAGCAATCACCGACGGAGCCGTATTCACGCCCTGCATCGTAGCCTGAAAAAGACAAGTGTAGAACTGTATTCCCGAAGGATTTCGATGCAACTGGTCGATAAAGTCACCGTAGCCGGCGGCTGTTCCGGCGGAAATAACGGCGATGCGTTGCGCCACCGACGGCCATTCCAACTCCTTGTTCATCGTGAGGATACCTTCCGCCTTCAATCGGCGGAGAATCTCCATGCGGAGCCGTGCCATGTCGCCCAACGTGTAGGTGGGGTTAATGTTCGTAATTTGCAGCGAAAGTCCGTAGAGTTCGTGGAATGACGCTGTCACCTCCACCATCACCTTCAGCCCGCTGCCGAATGCCTGCCCCGTAGCCGTTTCAAAGGCATAGCGCAACATGGCGAAACGGTTTGCCCATATCACGGCACGCGCCTTGGCCAACGTCTGTCCGCGTTCCGGGTCTTTCTGTATGAGTTCCAGGTAGCAGTGTCCGCCACGCACCCCCACATCGCTCGTTTCAGCCACCACCCAGCAATGCTGCACGCGGCTGTCCTGAAGCAAGTCCTTCACCCGGCTGTTGAATTCCAATAAAGTTATAGCAGTTTCCGACATGATTCAAAATTTACCGGGCAACAAGTCCCCCGTCTACCAGATAATGTCCTCCCGTACAGAAACTGGAAGCATCTGACGCAAGGAAATAAATCACTTCCGCCACTTCTTTCGGCTCACCGGCTGAGCCTCGTGCATAAAGCGCATTTTCGGCCTTCCAATAATCCTCAATGTCACAATTATTCACTTTAGCAAAATCAGCGAACAAATTATCAACCAATGGTGTCCGGATTGTACCGGCACAAACGGCGTTTACCCGAATATTTTCCGGACCAAGGTCAATCGACAGGCTGCGGGTGATTTGTCCCAAAGCCCCCTTCGTCAATCCATAGGCAAAGCTGTTCGGCTTCCCTACAAACCATTGGTCTGAAGCATTGATAACAACCGTACCTCCACCATTCTTAATGAGATACGGAACAGCCTCACGCAAAGTATTTACTGCTCCATAAATATTGGTCTGAATCATCAGATCCAGCTCCTCGTCTGTTATATTGAGCAATGTATTACAACGATGAATACCGGCATTGGCAACTACACTGTCAAGAGCGCCGAATTTCTCTACTATGGCTTCTACGGCACGTTTAATGTCTGTCCGCTTTTTAGTATCTCCCTCCACAAACAACAGGTTATCATTCGACAACTCTTCAACTAATTCAGAAGCCGCCTTAACATTTATGTCTATAAAGCCGACATTCCAACCTTCTGCCAAAAACTTTTTTACAGAGGCGGCACCTATTCCGGTTGCCCCACCGGTAACAAATACAGTTTTCATATCAATATGATTTTATTATTAACAACACAAAATTTTAATAGTTCCGGTAAAAATACAATTTAAATCTGAAATTCCCACACCATTTAAAGAAATTGCTAAATCTACTATTGCCGTCCGACAGAACCATAACCTCTAACCTCTCACCCCTTAGCCCAACAAAAAACCGCCCCATTACCTCCGAAGAGATAATGGGGCGGCACACGTAGATTATGATGTAATGTTATTTAACCTGTACTTTCTTCACTACCGGTTCAGCTTCTTTCTGCTGTACTTCTACCAGGTAGATTCCCTTAGGACCTACATTCACATCGTAGTTGACTACCGAAGTTTCACCTACACGGATGCAGCGTCCGTTCAGGTCGTAGATGCGAACCAGCGAACCGGCAGCAGCACCTTCCACACGAATCATACCGGCAGATGGAGAGTAAGCCTTCACGTTGTCGCCAAGTCCGTCAACGATGCGGTTAAATCGGATGCTGAAGCGGTCTTCCACTGTTCCGGCTTCAGTAGCCTGGAACTGATATGCACCTTCCAACAAGTCTACCATTTGTCCGGTTGTCTTGTCTTCCAATACCACCGTTTCATATTCGTCCATCCAAGCCTCTTCGTCGATAGCGATGGTGTAGGCTGCAGCTTGCGGGATTGTCAATCCAAGACTTACGGCGCCGTTGATATCCAAAGCTGAGAGCATTGAGTAGCGGCCGCCGTTGCGTGCCATATAGATTTGAGCCACGCTTGCGTTGTCCGACATCCACTTCACACCGTCGGCTGCGATATTGAACTCGCTGGAAGCCTCTTCGCTTTCCACAGCCTTCAGTTGGATAAAGTCGTCTACCTCTTCAGCATCGGCAGGAGCTACTGTCACAAGCAAACCGCGGAGACTTTGTGATTGCGTTCCATCTTGCGGAGCTTTCACTGTGAATGATTCGTATTCCTGCAAAGTTGCTGTCTGCGTAAATACGCCCTCGCCCATTGCGACAAAACCAGAATTATTTTCCGCTGTATTTATTGCATTATAGGAAGCACCCGTATAAATCACGCGGCCATATTCCATGTCATCATAGTTCATCGCATGCAGATAAGGCGAACCAAACATATTCCAACTCATATTTTCCTTATGAGTGAAACGCTTGCCTGTACCCGGATTCTCAGTTGACCATGGATCGTTGAAATTGTTCTTTTCCAATAGCACCTGTTTGGGAGCATTCGGCTTCTCATCATATACCGGCTTTTGCGGTTTTTCGTCATCAGCAGACTTTCCATAAAAACGAACTTTAGCATCGGCCGTACTTTCATTGTTGATAGCGAACGCCTGAACACCTCCCTGCTCCGTTGCAGGATCATTAACTGTCTTCCAAGCCTTACCATCACCAAACTGATAGTTGTACGAAGCACGAATTTTGCCATTGTATCTCTGGTATGTTATTCCTTTTAAAGGCTTGTCAATAGTACTAATCGTAAACGGCACATAAGTAAGAGCAGTACCAAGTACAGTATCATCAGTAACTTTCTTAGCTGGAGGAACTGTGCGTTCCATTGCGACATTTGTCAGTCCGACATAGTTGTCGTTAGCCAACAGACCAATGGCACCATCTTCCAGCAACAAGAATCCCGGATTAAACGCCGTTGACTCACCATATAAACCATCTGCAATCTTAAGTTCTCCACCCTTACGGATATAAACCACATGTTTGCGTGTCGGTTTGTCAGTTGCAGTGATTTCAGTATCGGCAGTGATATTCCATGTTTCGAAGCAACCGTTGTCCACAGTATTGCGGATACGGCTTGATCCGGAAATATCCTTACGGTGTCCTGCCATAATCATATAAGACTTAACATCTACAGTTCCGGCATTGATATCAGCAGAAGTTTCATTCAACTGATATTTCCAATAATCCGTTGTCACATAATTGTTTGTTTCTGAAACCTTACTACGGTTATTTCCACTGCCTTCTGTTTCCGAAATCGTACCGGTAGCCGTAACGTTTACAGCCTTGCCGTTGACAGAGCCTTCAACAAACGAGTTGTAAAGCACACCGTCACCTGTTACTGTAACCGCATCGGTCGGCTTCACAATGGATGTAGAAAGCATACCGTTGGAAACAGCCACTGTTCCGCTTACTTCAAATCCGTCAACCACGCTACCTGTTCCGCCTACGGTCAAACCGTTGATTGTTGAGCGGCGTTGCAAATCGAGAAGCGAAGAACGCTTGCCAAGAATATCCGTAACATCGGTTCCCGTTTCATCGTTCATGCTACCGTAAGCCTTCACACCCGGCATCGCTACACGGACATTGTTTGCAGATACATTATTGTGAACAAATACGTAGCCTGTCTTTCCGCTGTTTGCATTCGCATAAATCGAAGCCAAGTTGATAGCACCCTGCAAGTCGGAAATTGCATTCGTCCAAGATGCACCGGACTCATCGCTACCTACCACGCCAGCTTTCACATAAAGAATCTGGCTAAGCGGTGCAGCATATTCGTAAGCACCGATATCGATAAAATCGTCCACGACACGCTTGCCGCTTGTCAAATCAACATCCGTTTTCGGATCCTTACCAACATTAGACTGATAAAGACGGTTTTCACCCTTATTAAGCAACATCATGCTCGGACGGATACGGTAGTCGCGAAGCAAGATATTTTCATTGCTCGGGTCAACAAAGTTCGGTCCGTTTTGAATATTATCATTAACAGCATTACCCAATACAGCGTTATTATTCTTAGCCGTATTATCGTTATTTACAAAATTTTTATCCAAATCCTCACCCGACTTCCAAGAAACAGAGTTGAACACTGAAGCCTTTCCATTAATAGCCGTTCCATTGTTGGCAAATGTAGCGTTCACCACTTTCACCTCACCGCTACCTACATTCAAACCTGTTCCGCCGTCGGCGAAGAGAGCATTATAGATAAGCGAATTTCCGGAAGTGCTGACACCTGTACCGGCATTGCCACGGAATGCCACTCTTGCAAGAGTCAAATTGTCGCCGGTTGCTTCAATAGCATTACCTTTCCACTCTCCTTGCGAGTCTTCAGAAGGATTATTGAACATAACGCCTTCAATAAACACAGGCTTACCGTTCGTTGCAATATTCATCAACCGTTGAGTTTCCACTCCCGAATAAGAGGTAAATACCGTCGGGTTGCTGAAGTCCTGCTTATTAGCCTCGTTGTAAGAACCCTTGATGGTCAATGAATTTACATAGGTGGCATCTCCTGTCTTCGCATCCATATTTAATGGGAATGCTGTTCCAGTGAGCAATTGCTTGGACGAGTATTCACCATCACGAATATAAATAGCCTTATCTTTTTTACCGCCCGTCGGATTTGCCATAGCGATAATAGCACCACGGAGGTCGGAAGTAGCATTTGCCCAACCGTCACCGGAACCGTCGCCCGCTTCAGTAGTTGCAACATAAATTTCATCCATAGATGAGAAGTTTGTCACATACTGATATTCATACAAGCCTATATCGATAGTGCGATCCAATGGCTGGCCATTTACATCTCTCGGACCTGTATAACGTTGATAACTATCATTACCCATATACTGGTCTGCATAAGCAGGTGCATTTGTTATATTCCATTCGCTGTAAGCACCTTCAATTTTTTCCGGCTCTTCTTGTGTTTTAACCGTAAACACACCATTACCCGCATCGGTCAACACATTGATTGAAGCCGGATTCCATTTTGACGACGGATCGTTAGCGGCTGCTCCGGCTGCATCCGAAGGTTGAGCAAAACGAGGACCGTCAATCGACGTGTTGGCTGCTGCCAATGTAATGTTTTTATTTTCCTCTGTCGGCGTTAAATCTTCGGCAGCGGAATATGTGACAGCAATACCATCCGACACATTGCTTGCGTCTTTGACACTTTCGTTACCCCAAATCAACGTGTTGGTAACTGTTCCACCTTGAGCATAGATAGCACCGTTGCCATTTGCAGCCTTGTTGCGGACAATTGTGTTGTTCATCAAATTGACAGAAGTGCTTCCCGTCTTATTAACGGCATAACCTATAGCACCACCGTTACCCGTCGTTTCATTGTTCGCCCACAATGTGTTTACGGCCTTCAATGCAGCTGTTTCTCCTTCATCTGCAGCAAGACACAATGCACCACCGGCAGCTGTTTCAGAAGTTTCCACCGTACTGTTACCGGCAAATATACTACCAATTACCGTAGCCGTAGCATTCCTTACATAAGCAGCATTACCACGGATACCCTTATTGTTCAGGAAGCGACAACGGTTGATGATATAGTCAACACCCGAACTGTACAAGCCGCCACCACGGCCAACTTCATTGTCATCACCCATCGGAGAAAGTGTTGACGCCGTTTCACCGTCCATTACTGTCAAACCGTCCAAGGTAACCGTACCCTGGCCAGTAATAGCGCCTGTCACCTCATCCTTCTTTATCGAAGAGAACAGCACATGGTAGACATTCTTTGCCGTTTCCGAAGCATTGACATGTCCGGAGAGAATGGTTTGATTTGCAAATTCCCACGGTTCGCTAATGCCGTTCGAATTGAAATCAGCCACAGTACGTTCGGCAATCAGAGGAGAGGAATTGTCCTCTATATCTACAACAGTCTTGTTATCTGCTTCAAGCTTACCAGGGATTATAGCAGAATCAGAACCATCTTTTGCAAGACCATAACCATAATTTTCCTCACCGCTGAAACCACCATAAATCTTCACCCCGGCAGGAACTACAAATGAATTCTGACGTTGGTCGGCCGGAAGATTTTCTTCGGCCGAAGGATTTACTTCGGTCGGATTCAATCGGCGAATAGTCGGCTTGTAAGTTCCCTGAGCCACGAATATTTCAAATTCATCATCAATGGTTTCTTCACGGGCTTTCCTTACGTATTCCAAAGCATCGTCAAGATGGTAAAACGGAGTAAAGAAAGAACGGCCAATATAACCTTTCAAATCCACGTCATCTTTAATCACGAACTGATTGGATTGATTCACAAATATTTTCTTCAAATAGCCGCCGTCCACGTTTTCCGGCGGCGGAATAACACCACCCTCGAAAGCATAAGCACCGACATCGATCTTATCAACACCCAGCTGTTTGCGTGCAATACCCTGCATATCGTTTTTAGCAATGCCCCAATATGTTACAAGATAATCTTGTAACGTTGTAGAATACCCTTGCTTTACCAGCGGAGAGAAAGCTCGCAGAGTACGGTCAGGACCTGCAAAATACAAGTCTTCGTCACTTGTCATGGCAGTGTTCACCATATTCGACGGCAATTCGAAACGCTCAACGAAAGAATAGTTGAACGGGAAGAAATCTTCAAAGTAATTACCATTTGCGGCCGAAGCAGCCTTCATTTCCTCATCTGAGAATGTAGAATAAACCGGACCACTGATATTGTTGTCGGAAGAAGCCGTATTACCCCAGACTACCATATTCAAGAAGAGAGCACCACCGTCGGCAAATAAATACCTCCGGCATTCTCCGTAGCCGCGTTGTCGGTTACCGTTGATGATACCACATGGGCAGGCTTAACTGTTTGAGTTTCGCCCTCCTCTGTTGGTTGTGGAACGCTTGCATAAATACCGGCACCTTCTTCTGCCGTATTTTTATTAACAACTGTACCGGAAACCAATGCACCCGGCAGCAAGTACAAACCACCGCCCTGAATAGCCTCATTTTCGGACACACGACAGTTACGGATATGGCCCCACGACGGAACACGGGCACCACCACCTTGCGTACGCGGATCACCGCTACCCACCATAGATGTTGCCTTACCACCTGTCAGCGTAACGCCGTCGATAATCGTCTGCAAACCGCTCTGTCCTTCAGCCGGTTCACCGAAAGTAACGGCATGATAACCGTTCACAGTCTGTCCACGAGAATTCGCAACCGGCGACAGTGTGGTTTCATACTCCTCAGAAAATGGCTTTCTTTCTGTAAAATTATTATCATAACCACCTTCCACGGTAACACCTGCCGGCACTACGAAAGTATAGCTTTGCGGGTCGTTTGAGTCACTCAATGTATTGGCATTGTATTCACCTGCAGCAATCTTAACCTTTACATCTCCTTGTAGCTCTGCTTTTTGTAACTCTACTACTCTTTTTCCTGCTTGGTCAAGAACCATCTGCAACTTCATTTCGCAGGCTGCATTATCCTCAGATGAACCGTCAGCCGTTCCGCTTCCATTTGGAGTTACATAGAATTCATTAATACCTGTAGCCACAGTCGATCCCGTATATTCATACGCACCTTTGTCGACTGTACAGTCCTGAATACGATCCGCACCTAAAGCGTCTTCATAAATTGCATTGACTTCTACATAAGAATTGATACCTTTGTTAATACAATGTGCTCCAGTTGTATTCGACAACAATTTATAATTATCATCAAAAGGTTGATTTGCTTTACATTTATTGATTAATTGATTATAATCAGAAGAACCAATATTCAACTGGAAAGTTGCATCAGGATTACCCCATAATTCCGCAGTTGTTTGGCTTGACTCAGCAATAGAAGCATAGCAATTAATCAAATTCTTATTTGCAGCAGCTTCTGTTCCACCATCAGAATAACCAGGGCCACCAACCTGAATTGTATTTTCACCACCTGTTCCATTTCCAGCATTTCCCCAGAATATACAGTTATAAAATTTTGAATTCTTCGAATCATCCCAAACACCGCCAACAACAGCAGATTTACCATTGGTATTTCCATAATTGTAAGCAAACGTACAATTGTAGAATGTACTTTCCGAACTGATAAAGACAGCCGCTCCAAGAATATTTGACCCCCAATTATACCAGTCAGAACCATTTGTACTTGTTGCTGTATTATTAGCAACAATGGAATTAATCAACGTACCTCCATTCATATGAATACCGGCACCACAGGTATATCTATCGTTATTTTCCTTATTAGTTTTATTGTTTACAATAATACAACCATCCACAATAGAGCCAGTACTCATAGATATACCGCCTCCACCTACAGATTTAGTATCATCACGCCAACTATCATATGTATTAGTATGCGTATTGTTCTGAACCAAACAGTTTTTCAACTTTCCGTTTCTCTTCAACATTACACCGGCACCATTGCTATTTGCATCAGAACCTCTGGTTGAACCATTCTGAATTATAAAGCCTTCCCACATAGTCAAATTAGCAAAATCGCCTGACTGTGTCAGAACTCGGCCTCCATTTTGACCATCAATAATGGTCATAAAGTCTGGATTAGAATTGGAAATATCACGGTTTACACCATCCAGTTCATTGTTTGGATTACCAGATTTTGCGAAACCGCCCAGTACGTTCACGCCATTCTTCATGTCAACGCGTTCATTATATGTACCGCCTGCTACCCAAATTTCTTTTGTAGTAGATGAAACAGCTTTCAATGCGGCGGCAATTGTTTTTTTAGCTCGGTTCCAAGCCAGACCATCATTACTGTTATTTCCGTCAGTGCGCACATAAATTACCTCACCGTCAACCGGAAGTTGAGCTTCATATGCACCCACGTCAGGAGCACCACCACGGCTACGAGCACCCAAAGTAATGTCATTATCTAATCCGACTGTTTTAGAAGCCATATTCACAACCGGGTTCTGGTTAGTCGGCATAAATGAAGAGTAGCCACCCAAATAGGTGTCAAATCCCAATGTTGCACCTACCACTTGAGTTGGGTTTACGAAATTTTCAAGACCAACCGTAAATAGATGCGAATCATTACCATTTTTACTATTACCAACCGAGAAAGAGTTGTTAGCTGCACCTAATCCAGTTGGAGCTGCACCCACATTGTTTACAACGGAAATATGGTTTGCAGTCAACGATGGGGCATTAACAACAGCCTTACCACTGACATTCGTGTTTGTATTGTTGTTTACCACGCAGTTGATAAGCGACAAAGTTGCGCCGCGAGCGTCGATAGCCGCTGCTTCTTCCGCCGTATTGTTTTCGAATATGGAATTGCGCACTGTCACATTAGCTCCGTCGCGGACAAGCATACCTGCACCATAGCGCAGCGTTGCCGTACCTGCAGCGTAACCGTTAATCACATGGAAACCGTCGAGCACAACATTTGCTCCCGTTTCTACCGTGATACAGTGGTAAATACCCTCTTTGATATCCTTACCCTCATGGTTACCGTCGATTATGGTGCGATAAGTTGTCGGGAAGCGGTTTGTCAAGTCTGTTCCAGTGCTTTCCGCAGCATAACCGCCATAAATTTCAAATTTTGCACCAGCCGGAATGCTCAGCGTAGCCGTTTTCGGGTCAAGGTTCGTAAATGCATAGCGCGGCCAGTAGTCGCCCTCTTTCACATGAACCTTCACAATCTGCCCTGCCGGCAAATTCTGCTGTGCAAAATAAGCCAAGACTTCATTCAGAGATTTATAAGGAGTTGTCCACGATGCTCCATTTGCATCCGTACCTGTATAATTAATATCGACAAAGACCTCGTAATTTGTTGCAGTTATTTCATTAGCCTTTACTCCATGGGCACCCATAGCCGGTTTTTGAGCAAACGCCGTTCCTGCGATATCCAATTCCGGGGCCACCAGAACTTCAGCCGGGAATGTACCGATAGTCATACCGCCGGCACGGAGATTTGACCCCTGTTTAGGTTCCCAGTAATAGCTTGGACGATCCAAAGATCCTTGAACACCTACCCCAGAAGGGTAGCCATCCATAAAGTCAGGACCAATAACCGTACCTGCACTGGCATTGTCATCCGACAGTTTCAATGTGGAAGTCTGATAAATGTTATTCCAAACGGCATTCGAAGAGCCGGAAATAGCATTGTTGTAGAAACGCACATTTGCGGCAGTAGCACCCAACGCATACATCGGAACATTAAGTCCTCCGATTTGGTTGTTCCACAGAACGGAATTGATGACATACGCATATTTATTGATATACAAACCTCCTGACTGCGATGAATTCGGGTTGGAAGCGTCGACCGTCGACGGTGAGTAGTTGTTGACAATCGTATTCTGCAACAGCACGCCGCTTTCGTTGCAATACACTGCACCGTTGCCCGTTGCCGTATTGTTGGAAACTACGGATGTAGACAAAATCAGGTATTCAGGATGATTCTCAGCGTTTTTATCGAGATATACACCTGCACCGTTCGTTGCGGAGTTGTTGGTAATCATCGAGCGAAGCACCAGACCGGCATTTTCAACGAAAACGCCACCGCCGTTTTCAACGGCACTGCTGTTATAAACCAAACAACCAATCACACGACCGTCCTTCACATAAACGCCACCACCGTTACCTTTGGCGGTATTTTCTGCTACAATACAGTTTTGCAATGTAGCATTTTCTCCCATATACACACCACCGCCTTTGTCGGTAGCAAAATCGGCAAGACCTTCACCGCCGTTGGCTGCGCCGCCCTTGATAGTGACACCGTCAAGCACGGTTGTATATTTGAATTTAACTTCACCAGACATCGGAGCAAACCAAACCACGTGGCGTGTACTGGAAATCACATTCCACTGATCATTTCCCCAAGTAGCACTGCCGTCCACATAGTCGGCACCCAAAAGAAAGGTTTCATTTGAATATATCCACGGCATTGTGCCTTTCGCACGCTTTGATTTAGAATCCTCTGGATACTCATCATCAAAACCACCGTAAACGTCGATACCGTCGCGCATACGGAAAGAAGCGGCATACTGCACGCCTTCAATAATCTGAGTTGTCGGACGATACGTACCGGCAGCCACCCATACTTCACCCGGTGCATCGACTGTTGCCAAATCATCAATCATTTTCTGCAAATCGCCGGAAGCTTTATCCCACGACGAACCGTCGCCAGTACCGCCAACCTTCACATAACGGATACGACCGGCATCCAAATGCTGATATTCGTAAGCACCGATATCTATGGTTCCCTTTTTACGGGTTTCGCCAGCCAAATCGGTTGAAGGCAAACCTGTATAAACAACATCATTACCCTTGTCGATTAACGCCGAACCTTCAAGAATACCCCACGACCATGTCGGGTAAGCAGTTTTTCTCCAATCGAAATCGCGGTCGAAACTGGTAAACACAGAAGGCGCTTCGAACAACGGACCATTCGCTCCGTTCGATTCCGAGGAAATGGAAATACAATCGGTACCTGTAACATTGGCATTGTCAGAAGCACAATTCTCAAAAGAAGTGGCAGTCGGATTCTGTACCTTAGAATTGCCCCAAATCACGGAGTTAGAAACTACACCGCCCTCAATACCCATCACTGTATTGCGGGCAATGGTCAAATTGACAGCTTTTGCACTGGACGAAAGCCGCACACCGCCACCTTCGTTATTAAATATAGAACTGTTGACAATCGTACCTGCACCGGCGATGTTGATACCGCCACCGAGATTTTCAGAACCGGAACGAATGCCCGCTAAATTATTGTAAACCACGCAGTCGACAATTCGGGATTCCGTGCTAACTGCTTTCACATCACTTGTAACATAAATGGCCCCGCCACCCAGCTCAGCATAATTATTGAGAAGGAAGCATTTTTCAATCTGGTAAGCACCGCCGCCCGTATTGTCACCATAAACATAGATACCGCCACCATTACCGCCAATTGCGTTACCGCCAATCACCGTAAAGCCGTTGACTACAGTCGGATAGGTATTGTTGTTGCCGCTTAGCTGATCAGGTGTCATATAGAGCGACAGCACATGTACGGCATTGTCCGAACGAGTTCCGTTGCCCGCCGGATACACATAGTTGATCACATCCACCGTATCATTGCGCTCAATATCGCCCGACAAAACGGAACGATAAGTGAAATACGGAGCTTTGCCCAATGTCGGACGTTCGTCAATCGTACGTTCCGTACCTCGGAAACCGCCATAGAGTTTCACACCCGATTTCAACACAAAGCCATTGGCCTTCTCCTCATCCTTAGCATTTTCAGGGAGCACATACAGCTGTTCGGCAGTTGAAATCTGTTCAAATCCCAACACCCAAATCTGATCGCCAGCCACGGCTTTGCGCAAAGCTGTTGCCAACGTCACATTAGTCTTGCCTTCCCAACCAGTTGGAGGATTTTCATCATCACCAGGTGCTACATAATAAATCTCTGCCTTTGCTGCACTTCCAAGAAGAAGCACTGCCAGCAAAGTGAATAGCATTCTAAAATATCCTGTTTTCATAGCTTAATTTTTTTCGATTTTAAGATTCGGCCGTTAGTTGCCGGTTGGAGTTTGAGAAAGTTCCAATTCATGATTACCTTCTGTAGCAGAAGCTGTAGTTCCGTTCACTTTAATATTCACTTTATACCAAGTGTTTGGATTGCTCGACTCTTTGAACGTCGCCGTATATTTTTGATTTACAGCCCCACTCCCATCATCATAAGAAACTGTAAAATTTATAGCATTATTTACACCCGGGAACGTATAGAAATACGTACGCCCGTTACGTTCGCTAATCGCATCGCCGGCTGTAAAAGCAGCAACAATTTGGGTTGTTGTATAAGTCGGATTCGAAACTTCCGACGGGAACATATATCCTTGAGCCAATCCTTTGAGCGTAATTTTGCTCATCGAGGCTTTAGTGAATTTTCCGTTCTCATAAGCCCCCTGTGCATCCCATTGCACATCGATTTTCGCAGCAAGACGCGTACAAGTTACATCAATTCTGTTATTCCGATCTTTAACAATATCTGCAGAATCAGAGATTCCACTAAAAATATTTTGTATATACTTCTGCTTGGCATCATCTCCGCCAGAGATTGAGGCAATGTCGAGCGTGCGCATATTCTGCACTTCGGCCACTGTAGTGCAAACAGGAGGTGTATGTCCGGAAGGAAATGCTACGGCATATACCTGAGCTGTTCCTTCGAAAACAGAAAACACCTTTGAATAAGGGGCTTTAAATTCTGATTGAGGAATAGAAAAAGAAAGAACCCGACCATTGGTATACACCACATACACTCCAAGCGTTTCCCAATCGGCACTCCACTCACCATGGTCCGTTCCCGGATCTCCGGCACGCGTACCGGAACTGATGGAAACCGACAGACGCATTTCGGCATCGGCAACAGCAGGCTCCGGCACATGCTCTTCAAACACACATGAAGAAACGCCGAACAGCAAGCCAACTGCCATTATGTAAGATTTCCAATTTTTCATAGCTTTGATTTTTATCTTTTTGTAAATTCTACATTTCAATATCAAAATCTCCTCCCGGTTCCCAATCTGGGTCAAACTCAACACCGGCCTCGACATCGACGGCTTCACCGCCCTGCTCTGTCACATTAAATGTAGCTTCGAACACACGGCCCGGCTCTACCGGTTCCTTGATAGTAAAGATGTGTTCCACAATCTTGTCGCCAAGTTCGGAGTAGAAATAGAGTTTCCACCATCCCGGTTCCAATGGAGTGGCCCGCATGGCGGGAACCTGTGTTGGGAAAGCGTAGAACTCAAAATCGGAGGTTGTTTCGCCATGCGTGCCATAGGCAGATGCGTTGGTGCGCACTTTTTCGTTGTACGCCCAAACCTTATCCCAAGCGGCATAGCTCTGCTTTGTGCCTTGAATGTAGCACTTCATATTTTTTAGCGTTGCCGGACGGTTGACGTGGAGCACATACTTGCTCGAAGCCGCCGTCAGCAATACTTCGTAATGGTCCGTTTCAAAACCCTTTACCATGTTCATCTGAAGGGTACCCACATAGGCAGGAGCGCCTGTGGCTGAAATTACGTC
>OJMG01001520.1_pt1 | contig 21351 bp, 20 predicted proteins | sample 1597141 | NCBI WGS metagenome assembly OJMG01 (sample SAMEA2452119, study PRJEB22498) | human gut metagenome | biome: human feces; feature: human gut; material: feces | place: Australia | collected 2012 | reverse complement strand
TTCCTATTCTTCCACCTGGAAGCATAAAATAATCTCTATCAACTATTTTAAATAATAAAACTTTTGTTTTATCTTTATTATATATAATTGCTGATGATCTTGCATTAAATCTTGTATTATCTATTTCAAAATCTAAATTCATATTTTATTCTCCTTTAAATAATTATACTATATTTTTCATATTTTTGGTTAAACTAACTAAAAAAGGAGTTTTTTTATGAATATAGAAGATTTAAAAAAATTTAAAAAGTATAATCCTGACTTAAAAATAAGAGAATTAAAAAATGGTGATACTACCGTTTACATTATATATTTTGAAACATTATGTAAAAGTAATACCATTAATGATTTTATTTTAAAACCTATTTATGATGATAAGATAAAGTCATTAGATGATATAAAAAATAAGTTACCTTCTGGGAATTTATTAGAAATAAATGACGAAAATACATTATATGATAATCTTTATTCAGGATTTACAATTATTTCAATAGATAATAAGTTTATTTCTTTTGAAACAAAGGAATCACTTGATAGTGGTATAATTGCCGCGACTAATGAAAAAGTAATTAAAGGTCCAAAAGATGCATTTACAGAAAACTATCAAAGTAATGTAGGCCTTATTAGAAAAAGAATTCGCTCTAAGAATTTAAAAGTTAATGAATACACAATTGGTACTAGTAGTAAAACAAAAGTTGCTTTATTTTATTTAGATGATATTGTAAATAAAGACTTAGTTAATAAAATAGAAAAAAAACTAAAAACTATGAGTTTAGATTATGTTGCAAACAGCAATTATATTATTGATGCGATGAGTAAGAAAAACAATATTATGCCTACGAATATAATGACAGAAAGGCCTGATTTAACTAGTTTTCTTCTTATGGAGGGAAGAATTGCAATTATGGTTGAAAATTCACCTCAAGTAATCATTATACCAATGTTTTTTTCCGATACGATTCATACTATTGATGATTATTATCAAAATTCAAAAAATGTATCTGTTACAAGAATAATTAGGGTTATTGCATTTATAATATCCGTAACAATACCTGGAATGTATCTTGCACTTACTACATTTAATCAAGAAGCACTGCCTACTAGTTTATTAATTAATTTTTCTATTCAAAGACAAGGAGTTCCTTTTCCAAGCATTGTTGAAGCACTAGTTATGTTTCTTATATTTGAAATATTAAAAGAATCTGATACAAGAATACCTTTTGTAGTTGGTACATCAATGTCAATAGTTGGTGCATTAGTTTTAGGACAAGCCGCTGTTGATGCAGGTCTAATATCCCCTATTATGATTATAATAATTGCAGTCTCATCAGTAACATCTTTCTTATTTAATGATAATGACCTTGTTAACGCTATTAGAGTTTGGAAACTAATATTCATTCTTTTATCTGCCTTTGCAGGACTTTATGGATTCTTTATCGCACTTTTATTATTCCTTGTAAAAATATCAAGTATGGACTCATATGGATTTGATTATGTAACTGTAGATGGTATTTTAAAACCTAATATACAAAAAAATGGTATTATTTTAACTAAAAAATTTAAACTAAATAAAAGAAATTCTGTTTTAACTAAAAATACTGAAAGGAGATAATTTATGAAAAAATTTGTATTAATTATAATAACTTTATTTATTTTATTAATATCTTCTGGATGTTATAACTATAAAGAAATAAATGATATGGCAATAGTAAGTTCAATAGGAATTGATAAAGATAATAAAAATGATAAATACATTGTAAGTGCTCAAATAATGAATTCAAAGGAAAGTGAAGATAGTGAAGATAGTCAAATTACTGTATATACAAAGGAAGGAGATACAGTACATGAAGCACTTAGAAATATAACTTTAAAATCTCCTAGAAAATTATATGGTAATCATTTAAGCAAAATCGTTTTATCTGAAGAGGTTGCAAAAGAAGGTATTGATAATATACTTGATATATTTAATAGAATAACCGAAGTTAGAAATGAATTTATTATAACAATTGTAAAAGAAGATAAAGCAAGTGATGTATTAAAAGTTTTAACAACAACAGAATCGATACCTGCAGAATATGTTAAACTTAGTTTAAAAATTGCAGATAAAACAAGTGGTCTTACATACGCAACTAAACTAGATGAATTCATATCACTATATCTAAAAAAAGGTATTGATCCTGTTGTCCCAGTACTTAAAATTGACAAAAAAGAAAAAAAAGGTACTACTATAAATAATATAACAACTACAAATCCTATTTCAAAAATAGTAATTGAAGATTTAGCAGTAACAAATAAAGGAAAACTTGAGACTTATTTAAAAAATGAAGAAGTAATTGGTTATAATTTTTTAAGGAACCAAATTCAAAAAATGATTATACCAGTTAAATGTGATGATGAAAATAATTATGCTTCTATTTTGATTTTAAAAAATAAAACTAAAAGTAATGCTGCAAAAAAAGATAATAAATACATTATTAAGTTTAATATTAATTCTGAAGCAATTATAACAGAATACAATTGTAAAAAAGATTTAACTGATGAAAAGGTAATAAAGGAATTAGAAAAAGATACTGAAAAAAAGATTAAGAGATATATAAAAAAATCTTTGAATAAACAAAAAGAAACAAAAGGAAAATTTTTAGGACTTGAAAGAATAATATATCTAGATTATCCAAAATATAAAAATGAAGATTATAGTGTTAAATATAATGCAAAAGTTAATTTAGTACGAAAAGGAGAAATAAGAAATTCAGTAAAAGGAGAAAATAATTATGAATAAAAAAATAGGACACAAAGGTTTTGCAAGTCTACTCTTTTTCTTATCACAAGAAATCTTTTTAGGAGTTGGACTTACAAGGATTCTAAGTATTAGTGAACAAAATTCATGGATATCTATTTTAATTGCATTTGTAATTGGTTTTATTTTTTTAAATATGATTATGTATGTTATGAATTATAAAAAAGATTTAAATGTATTTGAAAAAATTGACATTTTATTTGGTAAATTTAGTAAAATAATTAATTTTATTTTATTTTCTTTGGTAACCTTATATTTTATGTTTTCATTATGGAATTTATCTATTTATATACAAAATAAATTCTTAGATCAAACTCCCAAATTTTTAATTATGCTTTTATTTTTAATACCTGTAATTTATATTGTTAACAAAGATATTAAAACTATTTCAAAAGTGTCACTAATATGTTTTATTTTATCAATTGTAGAGTTTTTAGCCTCTGTTTTTGGCCTTGTTAATTATATTGATTTTAATAATTTTAAACCTTTATTTACAAATAGTTTTAATGAAATACTATCTAGTTCATTTATAATTATAGCTTATTTTATTACTCCTTTTTCTCTCATCTTAATTGTCCCAAAAAATACTATTGATGAACCTAAGAAATTAAATAAAAGTTTTATATATTTTTACATTATTGGATTTTTAGAATTTCTTTTATTTACAAGTTTTATAATAAGTATATTTGGTATTGACTATGCAAAATTATTTTATTACCCTGAATTTTCTCTTTTGAAAAAAATTAGTTATTTTGACTTTATTGAACATGTTGAAAATTTATTATCTTCTCAGTGGTTATTTTCTTTATATATTGGCTCAGTTATAAACCTTTATTTTATAAAAAATTATTTAAAATATTTAAATATTAAGAAATTAAAAACAAAAAAAATAATTTATTATATCATTATATTTGTTTCATTATTTATATCTCCAAGATTATTTATGAATACTACAATAGAGTATCATGTAGTAAAGGAATATTTTATTTATTTATATAGTATTCCTATTTTTGTACTTTTAATTATTGCAATAATTTTAATAAGAAAAGAGAAAAGAGCAAATTAAAGCTCTTTATTTCTTTTGTAATGAAACATATATTGAATAACAAGTCCTGAATATTTACCAAACTTTTCTTCTGTAAATTTTCTAATATTATTAACTTCCTCAATATTATATTTTTCTTTCATAAATTTTTTTACCCATGTATCTATTGGAAACACATCAAGTCTACAGTATGAAAAAAGTAAAATGCATGATGCAACTTTTTCCCCTATTCCTTTATTACTCATTAAATAGTCTAATGCATCTACCGAATTCATATCATTTATCTTTTTTAAATCAAATTCTTTATTATTTACTTTTTGAACAAATTCATATAAATACTTATCTCTAAATCCAGTTTTTAAATTTCTATAATCTTCTATCGAAACATTTTTAAGTTTTTCTTCATTTGGAAATAAGTAATATTCTTTTCCATTAAAAATAATTTTTTCTCCATATTTTTCTGATATTAAATTTAGTGAATTTCTAATTTGAGGAACACCATTATTTGCGGATAAGATATAACTTATAGCACATTCAAAATTTGATTGATTTATTATTTTATATCCAGCGCAACTTTTAACTATATTCTCCAAGGTATTATCACTTTTTAATATTTCTTTATCCATTTCATCGTAACTTCTATTTAAATCAAAATAATTCCTAATAACATTTTCTAAATCTTCCTCTTTATTTGATGTTACAACTAAATCGTTTTTATCTTTTTTTATATTTATTACTCTATCACTTAAAATAATTGTGTATGAGTTATCTGCTTCTTTTTCATATCTAAAAATTTGACCACATGTAACTGTTCCATCCAAATCAATGCATATATCTTTTATTCTTAACATAATACCGCCTTCTTTAAATTAATTTTATCATATTTAGTATATTTTTTACATAGTTAGCCATAATAAAACTGTAAAAGGAGATAAGAAATATGACATGTAAAAATAACGACAGTAAAAAGAAAATTGTTTGTAAGAAATGTGAATGCAAATATGATGAAAATGATAACATTATAGTTACATGCACAGAATGTGAAGATGGAGAAAATAAAACAATTACTTGTACTTCTTGTGACTGTACTGATAATGATAATGGAAATACAGAAATATGTTTAAAAGGATGTAATTGTGAAAATAATGATACTGTTTACATTAGTTGTACAGAATATACTGAAGATTTAGATTAATTTTAAATCTTTTTCTTTACAATAATAATTATTATCTGTAAAATTAATATAGCAAAAGGAGTGTAAAATATGGAATTATTATTCTTATGTATTAAAGTATTTTTAGGAAGAATGGTAGATGTATCTTTATCTACATTACAAACAATGTATCTATTTAAAGGAAAAAGAAATTTAGCAACTATAGTCGGATTTATTGATGTACTTATCTGGTTCTTAGTTGTTAGAGAAGCATTAAATACAAATTTACAAAGTATTTGGATAGCATTTGCATATAGTGGTGGTTATGCTGCAGGTACTTTCTTAGGAAGTGGTATTTCTAAGATAGTTATTAAAGGAACTGTAAGTGTACAAGTAATAACTAAAAACACTAAAAACAAAGTTTTATCTGCATTAAAGCATTCAAATTATGCTGCATCTGTTGTTGAATGTAAAGGTGTTCATAGAGAAGATACTAACTATATGATTTATGCACAAATTGATAATAGAAAATTAAAAGATTTTAAAAAGATGATAACTACATTAGATCCAAGTGCATTTATAACTGTTACTGAAAATAAAGAAATTTTAAATGGATATTTTGGTAAATAAAAAATTACTTCGTAAATTGAAGTAATTTTTTTATTCAAACATAGAACTAATAATTATTATCAGTATACCAATTAAAATTCCTATAATAGATAATATTTTATTTTTACTATGTAATACATGTGGAAGTAATTCAAAAAATACTATATAAATTATCATTCCAAGTGTTAAACAAAGTAATATTCCTATTACAAAATCACTTATTAATGAACTTATTAGAGCCATTAAAAGGCCACCAATGAATGTAGATATTGTAGATAAAAGAATCATTAATATTCTTTTTTTCTTATCTTCTTTTTTTAATGTTGAATATATAACCATTCCCATAGGAATATTATGAAGTCCAACACCAAGTGCCATTAAAAGTCCTACCTTAACTGATTCTGTTGTTATACTGTAAACAGCCATACCTTCAATTATATTATGAAGAACAATTGCTATAGTTGATACAATACCAATATGAAGTAAATTTTCTTCTGTACATTCATGTGATAAACCATGTTCATGATCATGTTCTGGTATAAATATATCAAGTAATTTTAATATAAGAACACCAATAACTACAAATATAATTATTAAATAAATCTTATTAGAAAAAGTCTCATATATTTCAGGTAATAAATCAGAAACAGCAAGTGAAATCATACATCCAAGTGCTACTGATATAGATAAATTTTCTATTAATTTAGTATTTTTTGATATCTTAACTAAAAAAACTCCAATTAGTATAAAAAGTCCTAAAACAAATGTAATTAATAATCCCATTTTTTACCTCCTATATTGTTTTAATTATTTCTCTTGATTTATTAATAAGTTCTTCTTTTGAATTTGAATTCATATATTTTCTTTTTAATATAAATCTTTTCATAAATTTCATTCTTCTTCTAAAGAAACTATCTCTTTTCATAACTTCTTTAAAAGCAATATTATTATATATATCGCCATATGTAAGTTCAAGTACTCTAAATAAATAACTTAAAAGTTCTTTTTTGCCTTTTAAATTTAGATTTTTCCACAGCATAATATCATTGAATATATAAATAGTGTTCATAAGTTTTAATGATTCATATTTTTCTTTATCAAATTTTAAACCTTTTGTATACTCATCTAATTTTTCACAGGAAGACAATATATCTAATATTTTAGCACTTCCAAATAAATTCATTCCCATAATACTTTTAGGATTAAATCTATATCTATAAAGTACTTCATTTAAATAAACTATCTTTTTAGCCTTTAGTATATTTGAAATAATAAATGGTAAATCTTCAAAGTATATTCCTATTGGGAATCTTGAATCACCTATTAAACTTCTTTTAAATAATTTATTACAAGGACCTGCAGTTTCTAAAAGAAAATAGTCTCCTTTATTTATATCTACTTCTATAGTTTTTTTCTTTAACTTTGGATATAACTTTCTATCTGCATATTCTATATTTGATATACTTCTACTAAAATCATATCTAACTACATCAGCATCATATTTTTTAGCAGCATTAAATGCATCTTCTAAAGTATTTGGCTCAATATAATCATCAGAATCAATAAACATAATGTATTCACCTTTTGCTTTATCAATACCTTTATTTCTTGATGCACCTGGTCCTGAATTTTTTTTATTTTCTATAACAAAAAAATTAGAATATTTTGTTTCATATTCTCTAATTATATCAAGACTACTATCTTTTGATTTATCATCTATTAATATTACCTCATAATTTTTATAACTTTGTGAAAGTATACTATCTAAACATTGTCTAATAAATTTTTCTACATTATATACTGGAATAATAATACTAATCATTTTTACTTCACCCTATCCATAGATAAGATTATATCACATTTCGAAATATTTTTTAGTTTTTTCTAAATATTTCTTTCTTTTTTCTAACTTTTCTGGATTATGTACAAGAGCATCACATCTTTGTACTTCAAGTCTTTTTTTAAGCAAAGAAGGGTTTTCTTTTACTTTCCTTTCTCTTATTGGATAATCATGATTTTTTACTAAATAACATACTTCTTGAATAAAATCTTTATCATATTCTAATCTTTCTAAAACAATTCTTGTTATTTTTTCTGAATAAATAGGATGATTAGGATAATGCCTTATTCCACCATTTTCAACATAACAATATGGTTTTATCATGAAATAAAAGTGCCATTCTAATAGAAAAATCTTTTTTAGATAAGGAAAGCGCATATAATGTATGATTAAATACATCTAAATGATGATGTGGATGTTTCTATCATTGGTTTAATTTCAGGTATTATATTTAAAATATATTCTAAATTATTATTAATTTCTAAAATAACATCATCACTCATTAAAATATTATATAAATTCATTATAATCACCTATGCTTATTGTAACAAAAAAGGTAAACCTTTTAAAGTTTACCATTATTTTATTTCAATACTTTTTTTAGTATCAACTTTTTCTTGTTTTGGAATAACAAGTTTTAAAGTACCATCTGTAAATTCTGCTTCAATTTCATCTTCTTTGATATCTCCAAAGTTAAATGATCTTTCACATTTTTCATATACTCTTTCTTTTCTTATATATTTCTTGTCATCTTCTTCATTTTCTTCTTCTTTCTTTTCACAAGAAATTTTAATTACTCCATTATCACATTCAATATTGATATCTTCTTTTTTAAATCCTGGAATATCCATAACTACATTATAGTTTCCATCCTTTTCAAAAATATCACATTTCATAGATTTTTTAAATCTACTATCCTCATAATCATCTAATAAACTATCAAAAAACATTCTGCTTGGTAACATATTCATCATTCCTTTCTTATTTATTATGTACCTAATCTATATTTTTTATTCTATTTTGATAATAAGTCACATATTAAATTACTAATTTCTGTTGGATTTTCTATTGAAAGTCCTTCAATTAATCTACTTTGTGAATAAAGAATTTTAGTATATTCGTTAAATTTTTCTTTATCACTTTTATATAATTCCTTTAATTTATCTGCTATCTTATGTGAAGAATTAATTTCAAGTATTATTTTTGCATTAATACTTTGATCAGTAGGCATAGCATTAAGTACCTTTTGCATTTCTATTGAAACAGGTCCTTCACTTACTAAACATACTGGATGATTTTTAAGTCTATGTGTAAATCTAACATCTGAAATATCACTACCGATAATTTCTTTCATTGAATTTAACATTTCTTTGTTTTCATCATTTATTTTTTTAATTTCTTCTTTTTCTTCTTCAGTATCTAAATCTAAGTTTTCTTCAGAAACATTAACAAATTTTTTACCATCATATTCCATTAATGATTTAATAGCAAATTCATCAACATATTCTGTTAAGTAAAGAATGTTATAACCTTTATCCTTTACTTTTTCTACTTGTGGAAGCATATTAATTTTATCGATTGTTTCACCACAAGCATAATAAATATTTTCTTCATCATCTTTCATGGATGAAACATATTCTTTTAATGTTATATATTTTTCATCTTTTGATGAGTAGAACAAAAGTAAATCTTTAAGTTCATCTTTATGCATTCCATAGTCATTGTATACACCTAATTTTAGTTGCATACCAAATTCTTTAAAGAATTTTTCATATTTATCTCTTTCATCTTTAAGCATACTTTCAAGTTCACTTTTAATTTTCTTTTCTATATTACTAGCGATTAATTTAAGTTGTCTATCTTGTTGTAAGATTTCTCTTGATATGTTAAGTGATAAATCATCACTATCAACAACACCTTTGACAAATCCAAAATAATCAGGAAGTAAATCAGAGCATTTATCCATTATAAGTACGCCATTAGAATAAAGTGATAAACCTTTTTCATACTCTTTTGAATAATAATCAAATGGAGCATGTGCTGGTAAGAATAATATTGCTTTATAACTCGTCATACCTTCTACACTTGTATGAATAACTTTAATTGGATTTTCATAATCATAAAATTTACTTTGATAGAAATTATTATATTCTTCTTCAGTAATCTTATTTTTATCTTTTTTCCATAAAGGAATCATACTATTTAATGTTTCTTCTTTTGTTACATCTTCATATTCATCTTTAGAACCTTTCTTAAGTTCTCTTCTTGTAACATTCATTTTTATTGGATATCTAATATAATCAGAATACTTTTTAACAAGTGTTTCTATAGTATAAGTATCTAAAAAGTCGCTATAATTATATTCTTCATTATCTAATTTAATTTTTAAAATAATTGTTGTTCCATAAGTATCTTTTTCATCTTTTGTAATTGTATAACCTTCAGCACCAGTGCTTTCCCACTTATATGCATCTTCTTCATTATATTTTTTACTAATTACCGTTACATCATCACTAACCATAAATGATGAATAAAATCCTACACCGAATTGTCCTATTATATTTACATCTTTTTTCTTTTCGTTTTCTTCTTTAAATTGTAATGAACCAGACTTTGCAATCATACCTAAGTTATTTTCAAGTTCTTCTTTATTCATACCAATACCGGTATCAATAATCTTAAGTAATCTATTTTCTTTGTCTATTTCTATTTTAATGCATAAATCTTTTTTATTTACTTTTATACTTTTATCAGTTAATGACTGATAATAAAGTTTGTCAATTGCATCACTTGCATTCGATAATAATTCTCTTAAAAATATTTCTTTATTTGTATAAATTGAATTAATCATCAAATCAAGTAATCTTTTAGATTCTGCCTTAAACTGTTTCACATTACGCCTTCTTTCTGTCATTCTCTACCTGACAATTACATGATAGCACTTTAATTAGCACTTGTCAATAGTAAGTGCTAAAATAAACAAATTTTTACATTTTTTTATATCTATTTTTAAGGTAATCACCATAATATTCATTACCTAAATTTTCATTTATAAATTCAGTTGCCTTATACGTTTTTTTGATTTCATATTTTGAATTATGTCTATATGCATCATACATAAGAAATCCTACTAAAAAAGTATTTATGGTCATTATATTTTTCTTATAATACATATCATGTAATTCTTTTTTAGTACTATTTATATAGTCAAAACTTGTTAAATCATAGAATTTAAAATTATCTTAAGTAGTATAATTATAAAAAATATCTTCTATTTTAAAACCACTATAACTTAAAGTAATTATATCTTTCTTTATTTCAAGTAAAACATTTTCATCTATATCTTGATTTTTATCACTTATCACAAGTTTATTTTCTGTATAACCCATTATTTTCTCATTATCATAAATAATATCAATTGGCTTATTAAAATGTTTTAAATCAAGAGTACTTAATTTTATAAGACCTTAATCACTTATTCTTTTAAATGGTGATGTTCTTTTTTCCTTAAAAATCTTAACAACCTTATCTCCATAATCATAACAAATTGATTCTTTACCTTCACCTATTATTTTATCTAATTTTATATTTTTTATATCTAACTTATTCATATTATACCTCTATAAACATTATAACAAAAAAAGATGCATTTAGCATCTTTAATTATATTATTTACGTATTACTAATTTATTATCTTCTTCATCTATATTAACTTCTTCACCAAATTTAATATTATCATTAATTATTTCATTTGCAAGTAATGTTTCTAGATTTCTAGATACAAACCTTTTTATAGGTCTTGCACCATATTTTTCATCATAAGAATTATTAATAATAAAATCTTTTGCTTTAGTAGTTAATTTTAATGTAATTTTTTTATCATCTAATCTTTTTTCTATATCACTTATAATTTTATCAAGTATTTCATATACAACTTTTTTATCAAGTGATTTAAATATAATTATTTCATCTATACGATTTATAAATTCTGGTTTAAATGTATGCTTTAATTCATTCATTACAAGTTCATCTTTATTTTCAACATTTTCCAAAATATATTCACTACCTAAGTTAGAAGTCATAATTATAATAGTATTTTTAAAATCTACTGTTCTACCTTGTGAATCCGTTATTCTACCATCATCTAGTATTTGAAGTAATATATTAAATACGTCTTTATGAGCTTTTTCTATTTCATCAAATAAAACTATACTATATGGATTTCTTCTAACGGCTTCTGTTAATTGTCCACCTTCATCATATCCTACATATCCTGGAGGTGCTCCAACTAATCTAGATACTGAATGACTTTCCATATATTCACTCATATCTATTCTGACAATATGTCTTTCATCATCAAATAATTCATAAGCAAGTGTTTTAGCAACCTCTGTTTTACCTACACCTGTTGGGCCTAAGAATATGAATGAACCTATTGGTCTATTTGGATCTTTTATACCCGCTCTTGAACGAATTATTGCTTCACTAACAAGTTTTAAAGCTTCATCTTGTCCTTTTACTCTTTTCTTCATGTTTTCTTCTAGATGAATTATTTTTTCTCTTTCTCCTCCAACTAATTTACTAATAGGTATTTTAGTCCAATTCGAAATTATTTTAGCAATATCTTCTTCATCTACTGTATCAGATAATATTTCATTTTTTGCTTTTTTATTTAATTCTTCTAATTCTTTTTCTAGTCTAGGAATTGTACCATGTCTTAATTTAGCAGCTTCTTCTAAATCATATCTATTTTCTGCTTGTTCTAATTTAAAGTTAGCAGTTGATATTTCTTCTTTTTTATTTTTTATTTTATCATTGATACTTTTTTCTTCTTCCCAGTCACTTCTTAATTTCTTTTCATCTTCTTTTAATTTAGATAAATCAGTATTAATTTCTTCTACCCTTTTCTTACTTATATCATCTTTTTCTTTTTTTAATGCTTGTTTTTCTATTTCAAGTCTCATTATTTTTCTTGTTAAAGTATCAAGTTCTGTTGGTACTGAATCCATTTGTACTTTAATAGTAGCACAAGCTTCATCTATTAAGTCAATTGCTTTATCAGGAAGAAATCTATCTGTTATATATCTATTTGAAAGTGTTGCTGCTGCGACTAATGCTCTATCTTTTATTGAAACACCATGATGAACTTCGAATCTTTCTTTTAAACCACGAAGTATAGTTATTGTATCTATTACTGTTGGTTCTTTAACAATTACTTTTTGAAATCTTCTTTCAAGTGCACCATCTTTTTCAATATATTTTCTATATTCATTAAGTGTTGTTGCACCAATACATAATATTTCACCTCTAGCAAGCATAGGTTTTAACATATTACCAGCGTCCATTGCGCCTTCTAGTGCACCTGCTCCTACTATCATATGTATTTCATCTATAAATAAAATTATTTCTCCATTACTTTCTTTTATTTCTTTTAATACGGCTTTTAGTCTTTCTTCAAATTCACCTCTATATTTAGCACCAGCAATAAGTGCACCAAGGTCAAGCTCCCATATTGTTTTATTCTTTAAACTGTTAGGGACATCACCTTTAACTATTCTTTGTGCAAGTCCTTCAACAATAGCTGTTTTACCTACACCAGGTTCACCTATTAAAACTGGATTATTTTTAGTTTTTCTAGATAATATTCTAGTAATACTTCTTACTTCTTCATCTCTACCTATTACAGGATCGATTTTACCATCTTTTACTGCCTTTACAATATCTCTACCATATTTTTCTAGTGGATTTTGTAAATTTTCTTCATATGGATTTTGTCCGTTCATAGTTATCCCCTCCTTATATAATTGCATATAAAAAGCATGCTTTTTACTGCATACTTTAATTATATCACTATTTTAGCACTTGTCAAGTATGAGTGCTAAAATATATTAATTTTTTTTATTTATTATTGTTCATCTACAACGTTATTTTCAATTTTATCTAATTCTTTTTTAAAACTTTTTACTTTAACTTTTATAATAACGCAATCAATAATATCTAATACTGCATATATACATAAAATTATTCCTATAAAACTAGTAACAGTAGTTGCGCCACTTATTGGATTAACTATAAAGTATCCACCTAAAACCATTATTAGTATTGAATATATAAAAGTTATAATCCAAGACTTTTCTCCTAAATCTTTTATTTCAAAAGAAACTTGAATTTTGTTTATACCATTAATAATCATCCATACACCAATAAATACTGGTATTAGAATCATAAGTAAATCTTCATTTATTAAAAGCATAAGTCCACATACTATACTAAATATACCAGAAATAAGTCCTACACTCGCACCTAGTCCATCCTTTCTATATCTAAAATAGTCAATTACTGGAAACACACCAATAAGTAATAAAACTACTCCAATTGCAACTGTAATTGATTTTATAAATCCTTCTGCATTAACTGCTAAAACTAATCCAAATAAGAATAATAACACTGATGAAATTATTGAAATATTAAATACTTTCTTTAACATACATATCCTACCTTTCTTTTTTATTATATCACTTTATCAAATAAATTTAAAGTTGATATTTTTTTTAATTTATAATCAATTATTTTGCCTTCATAAACAAATTTCAAATTTTCTATTTTTTCAAAATCCATAGGTTTTACTATTTTTTTAGTTTTTCCAAATAACTTAACACTATCATCAGAAAGAATTTTATATATAAATTCTGAACAATAGTATTTTCTTCTATTTATTTTCTTATTAAAAATTGCCAAAACAAGTCCTAAAAAATTGTAACCTTTACAAGGAATACCATATTTATCTAATAATCTTTTTATATTTTCATACTGTTCATCTGATATAGATAGTTCATATATAAGTATTTCAGCTCTTGGTGATATTGAATAAAGACCCTTATAAATACTTTCATTCATATATTTTCCAACAAATGGCCAATATTTATATTTTCTACCTATAGAATACATATTTGTACAATCTTCATCAAATGAAATTGAAATATGTGAATATTTATCTTTAGTAAATAATTTTATTGTTTTAGCGAGCATACTATAACTTTGTGATAATACAATATATATTTTTTTCATAACTACTCCTAATATTATTATAATATAAATTTATGGATATAAAAAGTTAAAAAAGAAAAAAACTAGATTTCTAGTTTTTAGTTCATTTATTATTTTTATTTTTTATATAAGCAAGTAATAAGAAAAATAAATATAAAATGAAAAGTGGAAAAATTATATCAAAGTATGATATGAAGTCTTTTATAAACATAGTATTACCTCTTATCATATTATATTTTTAATTTTAAATAATGTTAAAAGGAATAAATAATTATTCCTTTTTAAACTTTTTATTTATCCAATCTTTTCCATCTATTACTCTTGAAACAAGCATAGAAGATGATGTATCACCTACAACATTTAATAAAGTTGCGGCAGGATCTATTATTGTTGCGACAATTGTTAAAATTGGAAGTGCTGTAAGTGGGAATCCCATCATTGTAATAATAAGTGTTTCAGATATTGTTCCACCACCTACTGGAATTGCAGTTACTAAAAGTGTTGAAATAAGCGCAACTAATATTACCTTTCCTGTGCTTACATCTGCATTAAATAGATATACTAAAAACATAATTTTAAATACACTACCAATAACAGAACCGTCTTTATGGAAACTTGTTCCAAGTGGTATCATTGTTTCAGCAATATCATCTGATACACCAATATTCTTTGCACTTGTTATATTTACTGGTATAGATGCTGCTGATGAACATGTTGATACAGATGCTACTGTTGGTGGTAATATATTTTTCCAGAATAATTTAAATCCTTTTTTACCACCTGAAATAAATGCATATAAACTATATATAGCAAAATAGAATATTATTGCAGTTACCGTATATATTACAAAAGTTTTTGCATATCCTACAGCAATTTCTGTTCCAAATGTTCCAATAAGATTTGCAAAATAAGCACCTAATCCTATTGGAGCATAATAAAACGTAAAATCAATAAATTTAAATATTATTTTATTAAAAGATTCTAATACTTTTATTGCAGGTTCTGCATCTTTTCCAACCTTTGATATAGCAAGACCAATTAATATTGAAAATATTACAAGTGCTATTATATTTTCTTTTGTTAATAATAATGAAAAATCACTAACACTTATAGCTTCTACTGTTCTAGATAATATACTTATTTTTTCACTATCTTCTGTGCTTTCATTACCTAATACATCTATTATTTTACTAGAATCCTTAGTGTCTACAAGCTTTATAGAACTTGTTACAACAAGACCAACAAGAACTGCAACTATAGATGTAACTAAAAATGTTAAAAATATTGTAATTAATACTTTTCCTAATCTTTTTGGTTCTTTTATTTTAGCAATTGATACTGTTATTGTTAAAAATATAAGTGGAACAATAATAACAAACATTAGGTTCATATATAAATCACCAAGTGGTTTAAGTACTGTTACTTTTTCTTTAAAGATAAGACCTAATATACCACCTATTATAACACCCAATAATAATAGTATTGTTCCTTTATAATTTTTCCATACTTTCTTCATACTACTTCCTCCCTACTATAATAATATTCATAATTTAATATAATATCAAAATAATTAAAATAATTTAAATTTATTACCTTAGAATTTAAATTAGTGACAATTTGTCATCTTATTTAAATAAAGAAAATAATTATAGCAATCAATAATTATAAAAAAGATACGAAATTGTAAATTATATTCTTATTTTTAATCAACTAGCTTCTATTACAAAAATTGACTGTTATATATGTCATAATAATATTTTTTCTTTTCCAAAAGTTATTGATGATTGCCCTCTTCAACAATTACACCATTATTCATAACTATAATCTTATCTGCATTAACAATTGTTGAAAGTCTATGGGCTACAATAAATGTAGTTCTGCCTTCCATCATTTTTGAAAATGCATCCTGAATCTTTACTTCTGTTCTTGTGTCAATTGATGATGTGGCTTCGTCAAGTATTAGCATTGGTGGCAGACATAACATTACACGGGCTATACACAATAACTGTTTCTGTCCCTGTGAAAGACTGCCTCCGTCTTCACCTATTACTGTATCATATCCCTTTGGCAAACGCTTAATAAAGTTATGTGCATAACTTGCTTTTGCTGCATTTTCTATTTCTTCATCAGTTGCATCAGGCTTTCCAAAAGCGATGTTTTCTCTTACCGTAGTATTTCTAAGCCATGTTTCCTGAAGAACCATTCCATAAGAGCTTCTTAAATTCTTTCTTGATATGTCTCGTATATCTTTTCCATCTATTGTAATTGAACCTTTGCCCACATCATAAAATCTCATCAAAAGATTTATGATTGTAGTTTTTCCACAACCTGTCGGTCCAACAATTGCAATTCTCTGACCAGGCTTTACGTGTAGATTTAAGTTTTCGATTAATTTTCTATCCGGCACATAAGAAAAAGCAACATCATTAATGTCAACCCTTCCTGCCTCAATATTCCGGAACTGATTTTCACTTTCTTCCACATCAATCTCTTTTTCCTGATTAATAAGCGAAAAGATTTTTGCACCACAGGCAATGGCATTTTGAAGTTCCGTAACAACACCTGAAATCTCGTTAAAAGGCTTTGTGTACTGGTTGGCATAACTTAAGATTGTTGCAAGTCCACCTACAGTAATTCCTCCTGTCATAATTGCCACAAGACCGCCACTTATTGCAACTCCGGCGTAAACTATATTGTTGACAAATCTTGTACTTGGATTTGTTATTGATGAAAAGAAAGTTCCCTTCAAATAATATTTTGCCAATTCATCGTTGATTTCATCAAAATCCTGAACGGCTTTTTCTTCCTGTCCAAAAGCCTTAACAACTTTCTGACCGCTTATCATTTCATCAATAAACGCTGTCTGGCTGCCCCTTATTTCAGACTGTTTTCTAAACATTGAATACGTATGCTTTGCAATAAATCCCGCCACAAAAAACGATACAGGTGTAATACAAATAACAACCAACGCAATTTTCCAGTTAATCTGTAACATAAAAACAAGTGTTAAAACAATTGTGACAACACCTGTAAACAAGTTTGAAAATCCCATAAGTAAGCCGTCTGCTAACTGGTCTACGTCCGCAATTATACTACTTACAAGACTACCTGTTGAATGTGTATCCAAGTAAGCCAAAGGAAGTTTCTGTATTCTCTCAAAACTTTCCTGACGAATGTCTTTAATCACGTGATATGTGATTCTGTTGTTTAACAGTCCCATAATCCACTGGGCAATTCCTGCAATTGCAGCGATTACAGCTATCTGCACTGCTATTCTCTCTAATCCCTGAAAGTCAACATTGCCTTTTGATACTATTTTGTCAGTTCCTAAACCAATTAGTTTTGGTACATAAAGTGACAAAACAACATAAACCAGGGCAAACAATAATGAACCTATTAACAAATGCCAATATTTTTTTATTCTTTTTAACAATTCCATAAGGGCCTGTTTTTGTGTCATATTATTTTCCATTTGACTGCCCTCCCTTTTTAAACTGTGATTGATAGATTTCCTGATATACTGAACAATCTTTAAGCAATTCATCGTGAGTTCCAAATCCTACAACTTTTCCATCATCAAGAACCACTATCCGGTCTGCATCCATAATTGACGCTGTTCTCTGAGAAACTACAAACAAAGTTATATCTTTAAGTGTCTTTATGTCACTTCTAAGTTTTGCATCAGTTGCATAATCAAGTGCTGATGAACTGTCATCAAGAATCAAAATCTTAGGCTTTTTAACCAACGCTCTTGCAATTGTAAGACGTTGTTTCTGCCCACCTGAGAAATTTTTTCCCTTTTGCGCCACTTCGCTATCAATTCCTTTATCTTTTTCTTTTACAAAATCGTAACTCTGAGATAATTTCAAAGCTTCCACTAATTCTTCCTCTGTAGCATTTTCATTGCCCCAAAGCAAGTTGCTTCTTATTGTACCTTTAAACAATAATGCTTTTTGAGGTACAACACCAATAATATCTTCCAGATTTTTTCTCTTATAATCTTTTGCGTCAATTCCAAAAATCTTAACTTTTCCTTCTGTAGGGTCATAAAATCTTGAAATCATATTGATTAATGAAGTCTTACCTGAACCGGTACCTCCTATAATACCGATTGTCTGACCGGTCTTTGCCTTAAAATTAACATTTTCTATTGAACTTTCGCCTGCGCCCTGGTATTTCAAAGTAGCATTTTCAAATTCCACTGCAATGTCTTTGTTGTAGTTTTCCGGATTTTTTAATTTATTATCTAAATCATTTTCGCCGGCTAATTTACCAGTTCCATCATTTGAATTATTGTCATTAACTAAATTTAATTCAATATTTCCTTCTGCCATTCCCGGCTCAATATCAAAAATATCCTGTATTCTTCCTGATGCTGCAAAAGCTTTTGTAAGATTTATAATAAGGTTTGCAAGCTTAATTAATTCAATAAGAATCTGTGACATATAGTTAACCAAGGCCACGACCTGTCCCTGTGTAAGGCTTCCTGTGTTAACTCTATCTCCACCTACCCACAAAATTCCAATGGTTGCAAAGTTAATCACAATATAAGTTGCCGGGTTCATTAATGTTGAAATTCTTCCTGCAAAAAGCTGGAACTTTTCAAGTGTTACATTTTCCTCATTATATCTTGCAACTTCCTGTTCCTGTTTATTAAAAGCTCTAATCACTCGGACACCGTCAAGATTCTCTCTTGTACTTCCCATAACCTTGTCAAGTCTTGACTGAACTTTCTTATATAATGGAATTGTAATAAGCATAATTCCATAAACTATAACTGACAAAACCGGAATAGCCACAACAAAAACCATAGCCGTCTTTCCATCTACAAAGAATGCCATAATCATTGCGCCAAAAACAATAAACGGTGAACGAAGTAATAATCTTATGGCCATATTAACCTGAGTCTGCACAAGGTTAACATCAGATGTCATTCTTGTTATAAGTGTTGATGTTCCCTGATTGTCAAGCTGAGTGTACGACAATTTTTGTATATGATCAAACAGTGAATGTCTAAGTTCTTTACCAAATCCTGCTGCTGCTTTTGCCGCAAAAAACTGTGCCGTAAGTGAAAAAGTCAAACCGCACGCTGCTAACAATAACAGCACACCCCCCATCTGCAAAACATAGGTTGTATCTCCCCTTCTGATACCATTATCAATAATTCTTGCTACAACTAAAGGAACCAGCAAATCAAAAATTGCTTCCATCATTTTAAATAATGGTGCCAGAAGCGATTCCTTTTTGTAGTTTTTTAGAAATCTTAAAATCTTCATAAAATTCTCCTGTTTTATGATTACACTGCCAAAAGTACCAAATGCTAATCACAAATACTTTATAAATCTCTCATAACTCACTTGCTACTCAATGTAATCATTTTTATTATTAGTTATTTGTATGTTTTTGCCTAAATATTAAGTATAAGTTATATTTTGCCAAAAGACAATAAAGGTATGCATTTAAGGGCACAATCAACGATTATTCTTGACCTATCCACACTGACGTGCTAGTATTTAAATTAGTTATTTTTAGGATTATTTCCTATTAAAAATATATAATCAAATAAATTTCTATGAGGTGTACAAAATGAGTAAAAGTTTTAAAGATTTACTTGCACAGGTAGCTGAATGTCCTATGAAGAAGGTTGCTGTTGCCTGTGCTCAGGACGATGCAGTATTAGAAGCTGTTAAGGCAGCAAAGGAAAGACATATAGCTGATGCTATTTTAGTTGGTGATGAAGCTAAGATTAGAACAATCGCTGGTGTTTTAAAAATGAATATTAACGAATTCGAAATTATTAATGTTGTTGATCCTATTGAAGCTGCAAGAACTGCTGTTAAGTTAGTTCATGACGGCAAGGCTGATATGTATATGAAAGGTCTTATTGATACAAAATCATTCTTAAAGAGTGTTTTAGATAAAGAAGTTGGTCTTAGAACTGACAAAACATTATCACACGTTTGCGTTTTTGAAATAAAAGGTATTGATCGTCTTTTATTCTTATCAGACGTTGCTTTTGTTCCTTATCCTGACCTTGATACAAAGGCTCAGATTATTAAGAATACAGTTGAAATTGCACATGCTTGTGGTATTGAATGTCCAAAGGTAGCTCCACTTGCAGCTGTTGAAGTTGTAAATCCAAAGATGCCTTGTACTGTAGAAGCTGATGAACTTACAAAGATGAACGAAGAAGGAAAGATTCCAGGTTGTATCGTTGACGGACCTCTTTCACTCGACCTTGCAATAGAACCTGAAGCAGCTTACCACAAAGGTACAACTGATAGAAAGATTGTTGGTGATGCTGATGTATTATTATTCCCTGACATTCATGCAGGAAACATCACATACAAAGCTTTAGTTCATACTGCTAAATGTGTTAACGGAAATATTTTAACAGGTACAAAAGCTCCTGTTATCTTAACATCACGTTCAGATGAATTCGAAGTAAAGGTTAACTCAATTGCACTTGCTGCAATCGTTGCTGAAAACCTTAAGTAATCTAATTTTTGATTTATAAAAACGGGCAATTGTTGTTTATTTAACTTTTGCCCATTGTGATAAATGACAATACATTTAATTTATTGGAGGTATAAAAATGTCATACAAAATTTTAATTATCAATCCTGGTTCTACTTCTACTAAGATTGGTGTATATGAAGATGAAACTCAGTTAATGGAAGAAACTCTTAGACATTCAACAGAAGAAATTGCAAAATATGATACTATTTACGATCAGAAAGATTTCCGTAAAGAAGTTATTTTAGATGTTCTTAAAGAGAAGAATGTTGACTTAAATGATATTGATGTTGTTGTAGGTCGTGGCGGGTTATTAAAACCAATCCCTGGTGGAACATATGCTA
>OJMG01001513.1_pt1 | contig 21413 bp, 13 predicted proteins | sample 1597141 | NCBI WGS metagenome assembly OJMG01 (sample SAMEA2452119, study PRJEB22498) | human gut metagenome | biome: human feces; feature: human gut; material: feces | place: Australia | collected 2012 | reverse complement strand
CGGGCAGATACTGGGTATGGACGGAGGATATATCTAACTCCTACTCCCAGATCTTGTCCCACTTCGCGTAAAGTGTAATACTGGATGCCGGGTATCTTTCGGATTCCCGGTTTTCCAGAAGCTTTGTCTGCTCCGTATATTTCTCATTCAGCTCATCTTCAAGTGTCCCATACTGCTCCTGTTTTGCAAGCTCTGCCAGTTCTTTTTCCTGCACAACTCCAGCATCAGTCCACGCATACCATCCTTCAAATCGATATCCGTCTTTCACTGCCGTTGGCATACATCCTTCACTTAACCGAAGGCTCTGCCCATACACAGTATAGTCTGCCGCAAATTTTCTTTTGTTCTTTCCTTTATTCTGCCCGGCTTCAAGCTCTTCACCATTTCCCCTTGTCGCAAACAGCCTTCTTCCGCCTGCTGTTGCCGTACCGTAATTCTCGATCTCACCACCTGCAGCGTCATAATAAATAACCGTATAAGGTGCCCAGACATATGCCGTACCAAACTTTTCTGTTTCTGGCCCTGTCCCATTTCTGTCAAACCGGAATCCGTAATGATATTCTTTTCCTTCATAAAAATAAGTGAAAAATCCTGGTATTCCTGCCGGGATCCCAACCTCCTGATTTACCGACTTGTGAAAATCAAACCGGATCAGCTCTGCTCCATCTGGTGTCTCCCCATCATCTGCGTAAACCGATATTCCTGCACTATTGCACGCCCAGACAATCACTCCACCAAACATCACCAGCAGCAAATACCGAACTATCATCGTCCAGATACTTCCAATCCGTTCCATACATGTCCCTCCTCATCCCAAAAGCTAAATTACCCATGTATATTTATATGCAGGCAGAATTTTATATATTCCCTCAAACAGAATCATCCACTATCCCTGAACGAAAAATTTCAAAAAAATAAACTGATCAGATTCCATCGCACAAAAGTGAATCTGATCAGTTTATTTTTTTACAATTTGATGTCGCAGCTTATCGATCTCACCCCTACTTAAAATCCAGTTCCACCGGACAGTGGTCAGACCCAAATACATTTGTCAGAATCTTCGCATCTTCCAACCTGCTTTCCAGTGCTTTTGATGTACAGAAGTAATCGATACGCCAACCTGCATTCTTTTCTCTTGCCTTAAACCGGTAGGACCACCAGGAGTAAATTCCTTCTTTATCCGGATAGAAATAGCGGTAAGTATCAATGAATCCCGCATCCAGAAGTGCTGAGAATTTTGCTCGCTCTTCATCTGTAAATCCGGCATTCTTCCGGTTGGTCTTTGGATTCTTCAGATCAATTTCTTTGTGTGCCACATTCAAATCTCCACAGAAGATCACCGGTTTTGTCTCTTCCAGCTTCTTAAGATAAGCAAGAAACGCATCTTCCCAGGTCATACGGTAGTCAAGTCTTGCCAGTTCGCTCTGGGAGTTCGGTGTATACACGGTAATAAAATAAAAATCCTCAAATTCCAGTGTGATCACGCGCCCTTCCTGATCATGTTCTTCTATCCCAAGTCCGTAAGTAACCGATAACGGCTCTTTCTTTGTAAAAATTGCAGTCCCTGAGTATCCTTTTTTCACAGCCGAGTTCCAGTATTGGTGATATTCCGGCAGATCAAGTACAAGCTGCCCTTCCTGCATCTTTGTCTCCTGCAGACAGAAAATATCCGCATCTGCCTCTTTAAAAAAATCCATAAATCCTTTCTGCACACATGCACGGATTCCATTTACATTCCATGAAATAAACTTCATCTCTTCTCTTTCCTCCATTTCTTTGGTTTTTATTTTTCGCTGATCTTCTGTACCGCTTTTTTAAGCTCCGCTTCTGTATAAAAAACACGGCCTAAAAACAGTCCCTTCGCCGGTGCCGGAAAACCAGATTTCTTCCGGTCTTTCGCTTTCAGAATCTCCGGTATCTCTTCCGCTTTTATTTTCCCGATTCCCACATCCAGAAGCGTTCCGGTAAGTATCCGGACCATATGATATAAAAATCCATCTCCGATCCACGATAACGTAAGTGTATCCTTTTCATACACGATCCCGACCGCATAAATCGTCCGTACCGTATCTTTGTCCTCTTTCAAATCCGTAAAGGCGGAAAAATCGTGGGTTCCCATCAGATACTCTGCTGCTTTTTCCATCGCAGCGATATCGACCGGATGTGGAAAATGAAACCGGTATTTCCGATGAAATACTTCCATCTTGTCACGCAGATCGATCTGATACTCATAGCATTTCCCGACCGCACTCTTTCTTGCATGAAAATCCCGTTTTTCTCTGCTGATATCCAGCACTCTGATATCTTCCGGGAGAAGTGCATTTAACTGCTTCTTAAAACTGTCCATATCAATTTCTTGTTCCAGATACAGACTGCACTCCTGCCCTAACGCATGTACACCACTATCCGTTCTTCCTGAACCACTGACCACCGTCTTTTTCCCTGCAATTTCTGAAATCCGCCGTTCCAGAATTCCCTGTACAGTAAGTTCCGTATTCTCCTGTCTCTGCCATCCACGATACGCCGTTCCATCATAGGCAACTGTTATCCGGTAAGTATTCATCCTTTTATAAAAGGGGCGAAAACTTTATAAGTCCTCGTCCCTGTCACCTTTCTGTTATCTGTTTTTCCGGTAAATGATCAGGAGTCCTTTCAGGAGCAGATCGTCATCCAGTATGACCTCTCTCTTGCAGTACGGAACAATCTTCTTGGAAAGTCCACCTGTTGCGATTGCAGTCATCGGCTGTCCAATCGCTTCCTCAATCCGGTCAATAATTCCATCGATTGCCGCCGCACTGGAATAGAGAACACCACTCTTCATACATTCGATCGTATTCTTTCCGACAATCCGCTTCGGTGCTTCCAGACCGATTCCCTGAAGCTGGGATGCATTTTCCGTCAGGGCGTTCAGTGAAATATTCACTCCCGGATAAATCATGCCTCCGATATAATTTTTCTTTTCATCGATCACACTGACTGTTGTCGCCGTTCCCAGATCGAAAATCATCATCGGTGCTTTGTATTCTGCAATTCCGGCAACTGCATTTGCCACCAGATCACTTCCGAGCTGTGCCGGATTATCCATCAGGATATTGAGTCCGTTCTTCACGCCAGGTCCGATGACCAGTGTCTCTTTTTTCAGAATCTTTTCTGCCGCCTCTTTTACGACATATGTAATCTGCGGAACTACCGAGCTGATGATCGCTCCTTCCAGCTTCTCCGGTTTGATTCCGTGAATATCCAGAACCATCTTGATATCAATCGCATATTCCAGTTCCATCTTTGTCTTGATCGTGGAAAGTCTTTCGATAAAATAGGTTTTGTTGTCATCCACACATCCAAGTACAATATTTGTATTTCCTATATCAATCGCAAGTATCATATTTTACACTCCTAATCTTTCCTGTACCCCTTTTTTCATCAGTGTTTTCCCAAGTACCAGCGTGATCACCGCCGCTACGATCGGCTCCGGAATCCCATTGATTCCGATAATGCTCAGAATAAATCCATATACCGCCTTTACGGTAATACCATTGGCTGCCGCATAATCATTTCTGAAAAATACAAAAATAAGATTCATGACAAGAAGCGTATTGGTCAGTGCTCCGGAAAGTCCTGCCGCAATCAGTCCAACAGAGGATACTCCATTGTTCTTTGAAAGCTTCTTAACCAGACGGTAAACATAAAACGGTACTACACCGATCAAAATACGTGGCACAAAACAGATGATCAGACTTCCGATCCCTCCACTGTATTCACCCAAACTGTAAAATGGGGTAAATACGAATGATGTCAATGTCGGATTTATCGTATTATTGATAAAACTTGTAAGACCAAACACGCCTCCAAGCGCTGCGCCCCTCTTCGGTCCAAGCATCAGAGATCCCATGATCACCGGGATATGGATAATCGTCGCCCTTGTAAATCCAAGCGGGATATATCCTAAGAATGGGGTAAATGCCATGATAATAATCAGTGCCGCGAACAGTGCAACCTGTACCATGCCAAGTGTCTGTGACCTTCCGTCACTCTTTGCTTTGTTATTCATTTTTTCCTCCTTGTTATCATTCTCTTACGAGATACAATACATATCGCTCCAGTTCACACATACACATACGTCTGAGAACGCTCATGCTCGCATGGAAACGTCTGATGTCGTGTGTTGATGAAAGGAATTGAATTCCGTGAACTGCAACGGAGTTACTTTCTCAGTATACCATCCTCCTTCACACGAAAACAACCATGTTTTCAAAAATAAACACAAAATTTGCGTACACTTTTTCTAAATATGTGCTAGAATAATTTACAAACCATTCAGAAAGCAGAGGATTTCAAATTATGTTAAAGGGAAAAACTGTTATTTTAGGTGTTACGGGAAGTATTGCCGCCTACAAAATCGCCAATCTTGCCAGCATGCTTGTAAAGCTTCATTGTAATGTCCATGTTATCATGACAAAGAACGCAACAAATTTTATCCATCCGATTACATTCGAAACATTGACAAACAATCGTTGTCTTGTTGATACATTTGATCGAAATTTTCAATATAATGTAGAGCATGTGGCTCTCTCCAAACAGGCAGATGTCGTTTTAATCGCTCCTGCAACTGCCAATGTTATCGCCAAACTGGCAAATGGACTTGCTGATGACATGCTTACAACTACAACACTCGCATGTACCTGTAAAAAAATCATTTCGCCGGCAATGAACACACAGATGTATCAGAACCAGATTACACAGGACAATCTGCTGAAATTAAAAGATTACGGATTTGAGGTGATTGATCCGGCAACCGGAATGCTTGCCTGCCGTGACGTAGGAGAAGGAAAACTCCCTGATCCAGAGACTTTACTAGACTATATCTTAAAAGAAATCGCATATGAAAAAGATATGAAAGGATTAAATGTCCTTGTCACCGCCGGACCAACCACAGAAGCGATCGACCCTGTTCGCTATATTACCAATCATTCTACCGGAAAAATGGGGTATGCCATTGCAAACTGCGCAATGCTCCGCGGTGCCAATGTAACTTTAGTCACTGGACCTACTTCACTTCCGAAACCACCATTTGTCAATACGATTTCTATTAAAAGTGCTGAAGAAATGTTTGATGCCGTAACTTCTTGTTCCGATACTCAGGACATTATCATCAAAGCTGCCGCTGTGGCAGATTATCGTCCTGCCTCTGTCAGTGATGAAAAGATGAAAAAGTCAGACGACTCTCTCTGTATTCCATTAGAGCGCACGAAAGATATTTTGAAGCACTTAGGAGAACACAAAAAAAATCACCAATTTTTATGTGGCTTTTCTATGGAAACAGAAAATATGTTAGAGAATTCCCGTGCGAAACTGGAAAAGAAACATCTCGATATGATTATTGCAAACAATTTAAAAGTGTCCGGTGCCGGATTCGGAACCGATACGAATGTCATTACGATGATTACAAAAGAAGAAGAACTCGCATTAGACATTATGACAAAAGCCGAAGCGGCAAAACAAATTTTAGATAAGATTCTTGAAAAGCTAACATTGATATGATCCTTTTGATTTCAAAGACCTGATGGCTTTTGGAATGTTCATTTTGGCATTACTAACATTCGTTTTTACGTTTATCAGATAATGTTTTAGAGCATAGAAAACCACTCCAAAACTTTGGCGAGCGATGGAGTGGTATTTCTATAACCATATATCTACCTATTTTTCTAATTCTATACCTACATTCTGTGCATAGCTTTCGAACACAGTCTCAATCTGCGAATTGCATGCTTCCATGTTCTTTTCTTTTCCGATATAATATCTCTTTTCAGAATCTGTCGTATACGGCAATTCCACAGAAGCCGTAATCGGTGCAGCAAAACCATCTTCATCTTTTGCATCTTTATTATAAGCAAAGAAATATGGTTCCTGAATCAATGCATAGCCATCTTCTGTTGTTTTTGCTGCTGTCAGATTTGTAAGATGTCTGTCAATCAATCCTGTATACATTTTCGCAATTGGAGAGTTTTCTTCACAAATAGAAGTTGTCTGTGTGTATCCCCACTTATCAACAGTTATTCCTCCGTCAATCTGAGGATCATACATGTACACACGAACATTGTTTTTCACTGCATACTGATTGATTTGTCCAATAATGGCACGTGTTTTTTCATTTCCAGAACCACCTATGAGCACAAGCGAATTTCCCTTTTCATCAAGCAACCATTCCAGTTGACGGTATGTAATCGGGTAAATATTTATCTGCTCGTCAGAGCCAAAAACTTCTGTTCCGTAACTGTTAAATGTATCTCGAATATATGTTTCTTTTGTATACTTTGAAAATTGAATGTTATTTGTTTTAATAAATTCAAACATTTGTTTTAGACGTGCTGTATACTCATCCGTCACATACTTTCTTACCTGATTTCCTTCTTTATCAAGAACGGTGAGTTTTGCCCCATCCAGCTCCACACCTGTTGTTACATCAGATTTCGTGATTTCTACTGTTGTCGGCTGGTTCTTTTTCACTGTTTTCAGTTTTACTGTCTTCACATCCTGTCCCTGGTAAGAAGCATCCAGATTCAGAACTTCATCAGAGGATACGAATCCCACCGGTGCTTTTAACTCTTTCACATAATACTGTCCAAGTGGCAGATCCAGCGTACATGCTGCAAGACCATCGTTATCAGAAGTCATTTCCTGTAAGAGTGTGTCTGCTTTCACGATCACTTTTCCATCTGCCTTAATATCCGCTTTGTTATAGATACCAAAGACAGCTCCTGCTACGGTTGCACCATTTTCTGCATCCTGTTTTTCTACCTGGATTACAACTTTCTGTCGGTCATCGCCAACAGTCACTTCCTGTTCGATCACAGGTGTATCCTGATTGGCATAGACAAATGCAACTTCTGATCTGTCATGGTTCAGTACGAATCTTTCCGGTGCAGTCTTTTCTACCACATAGTAAGAACCAAGCGGCAGATTCTCTGCAACTGCTTTTCCGTCTTCCCCGGTCGTTACCGTTGTTACCAGTGCATCTTTTGCATAGATCAGCTGTCTGTTTCCGTTTTCATCTTTCTGATAATCCGGTGTATAGATATTTTCAGCTGCATAGACATTAAATTCCGCACCCTTCAGGTATCTTTCTTCATAAACAAAATCCTTTTTGAATCCGGTCAGCATTTCACCTTTTTTATAGATCGTCAGCTTTCCTTTTACCGGATGGTTCTCGTAATCTACCGTAATAATGGCATCTCCGCTCTCAGAATCCATCTGGTATGCTGTGTTTGCATCCACCGCAATCTCTACATAGTTCTTATTGATTGTGTACCCTTCCGGTGCATTAACTTCCTCAATCCGGTAATGTCCGATCTTCAGATTCTTCGGCATGATCAGATATCCCTGGCTGTCCGTAAAATAGGACTTATGGGTTGTTGTCACTGGGTAAGTTGTTACCTGTTCCACATACTTTTTGTTGTCCAGGTCATATACCTTAAATTCTGTTCCGGCAATCAATACGGATTTCTTTGTTTCATCGTCTTTTTTCACGATTTTCAGTTTTGCCTTAAACTCTTCATCCAGAAGCACTCGCCAGATCTGTGGCTCATTTGGATGATGCTCTGTGATATTCACTTCAAAATCATCGACTGGCTTGTAGTTGTGCGGTGTTGTTGTCTCACGCACGATATAGCTTCCAAATGGTAATGGAATACTGCAGGCATACCCTTTTTCATCTGTGAAAATCTCAGTTGCTCCATTTTCTCCACTCACTACTGGTTTTGCAGAATCAAAATCATAACTTCCATCTGCTTTCTTTGTAAGGGAAGATTTCAGATAAACTGTAAATCCAGCTCCGGATAACAGATCTGCATCGGTCTTTCCATTGTTGGCTGCTTTAATGATCTGGAATGGCTGCTTGATGACCTGCTCACTGGAAGTGCACTCTCTTTTTACTTCTGCTGTCATATCTCCTTCATAACTGCACGTAAGATCATGCTCTTCTGTATCTTCCAGGTATCCGGTCGGAGGTGTAATCTCTTTGATATAATATTTGCCAAGATACAAGCCATTTACAGAAGCCTGTCCTTTGTCATCTGTTGTAAGAGAAGCTACCTGTTCTCCTGCTTTATAAATAGTTCCTGTTGCTCCGTCCGGATGCACGATATTTTCACGGGCATACAGACCATAAACTGCACCTTCCAGTGTGGCATCTCCCTGTGGTACTGCTTTTCCTGTTTCTTTATCAACTTTGAATAAATTGATTTTTGCTGTCACACGGTCATTGCTGAAGGTATGGGCAAATGATACGGTTGCTTCTTTATCATTGGTGTAAGAAAACTTGAACGTATACACATCTTCTGTATTTCTTACATAGCCTTCCGGTGCCTGATCTTCTTTTACAAAATAGGAATATCCAATCGGAAGATCCGCTGTGAATTTTGCATTCCCATCTGCTCCAGTAGTTGCTTTCTCAATCAGTGTTCCTTTTTTCACAACAACTGTTCCGTCTGCATTTCTAATATCATCGGATGCATACAGAGCAAAAATACCGCCATTCAGTGGTTTCTTGGTGTCTTTATCCTGTTTTACTACGGAAACAGCTGCTTTCTGTCTCTCGTTGTTAAAAGTCACATCTGCAAATACAACTTCTTTATTCTCTCCGGCATAGGTCAGAGTCACTGGCTTTTCTTCACTGCCGTTATAGAAATTGTCCGGTGCTTTTGCTTCTTTTACCACATAGGTTCCAAGATGCAGGTTTTTCAGTGTGACAGAACCATTCTCACCTGTTGTCAGGTTTTCTTTTACAAGGTCACCTTTGCTGTACACTTTTGTGCCATAAGCTGTTACGATATCTGCCCCGGCATACACGTTATACACTGCATTTTTCTGTCTGCGGTTTTCATACTGAAATACCGTTCCATTTTCACTGACATCTGCTCCGGTCAGAACCTGTCCTTCTTTGTAAATGGTAAGCTCTGCCAGCTGTTCTTTATTTTCCACGGTTACAGCTGAGGTCTTACTTGCTACCAGTTTTACATTTGTTGCCGTTGCATTTACTACATATCCCTGTGGTGCTGTGATCTCTTTCAGATAAACGGTATCCTGTGTCTTGATGATCGTAACAGAAGATTTTCCATTCTTATCTGTTGCCGGCATCTGAGTGATCAGCTTTGTACAAGCCTCATCGCTGTATACACCGAATACTGCACCTGCAAGATTGACATCCGCTGTATCGTCTTTCTTTACGATTTCGATCGTAGCCTGTTCAATCCAGGACACCTTTAAGCTTACATATTTTTCATCAGCAACACCTTCTCCAAATACAAATGCCAGATCCTGAACACTTGCATTCGTAGTCAATTTATATGCTGAATAATCTTTTGTAATACTTCCCTTCATTTTTGCAGAAAAAGTATCACTTACATCTCTTGTCTGTGTCAGAGGAGCTGAGAGATAAAACGTGGTTCCTCCTCCAATTGTTACGCTTGCACCTGCCGCACTTACGGTTCCAGTAGATACATTATGGAGCTTTACTCCTTTTGGTAAGTCCATTGTGATTTTCTGCTGGGAAGATGCGTTGAACTTAATGTTCTCCGTTCTCTGAACATTTCTATCTACATAAGCTTTTACATCCGGCTTTGAAAATGACATCGCTACATCTGGTATTTCCGGCTTATTCACACAATAATTATAGAGTTCTTTTGCCAAAGCCTCTCCTGTAGCATTGGTTCCGTAAAATGCATCACTACTTCCGTTGGCATATGATGCAGCCATGTGAATAATGATGAATCTTTTTCCTTCTGAAAAATCCGTGTGTTTATTCGCAAAAAAGCTTTCGCTCCCTGCGGCATCTGTGCCGTAATAACACACTTTTGCTAACGCCTGATTGTCTCCAATCTTTGTAATTGTATAATTTCCAGATCCAGGTCCTGGCTTAGCTGGCTGTACACAATACGCAGTTGCTCTGACGCTTCCGTAGCTGATATAGTACGGCTCTGTCAGATAGGTTCCAAGATTATAATCTGCATATCTATACAGTGGTCCTTTTTCAATTGTTACCTGCTGTGTACTTCTTGCTGAATAAGCCGAAACTGCTTCAAATGTTGCAATCTCTCCTTCTTCCATAGAATCAAGATCCACACCTTCGTCTCCTGCCTGTTCCAAAACATCATGAAGCTCTAACCCTGATTCTTCATCATAGGTATCCTGATTCTGTGCCTGCTCTACCAAATCATCAAATTCATCAGCGTCAATATCGGTAATCTCCGATTCTGCTTCTGAATCCTCCGCTTCTTCTGTCTGCTGTTCACTGCCAGCTGTTTCGGATTCGGTCACTGCTTCACTCCCTGCCGCCTCTGTCTGTACTTCTGTTTCTTTCTCACGCACAATCAGTTTTCGGCTGATCTGGTACTTCGGATGCTCCTGATTTACCGGTTCCACATAATAGACCGCTTTGTAAGTGTCCGCATGATCTGTCGTAAAATCCTCATTCTTATCATTCTTTGCTTCCTCAAATGTGACTTTAACCTTGTTATCATCCTTGATTTCCAGTCCGGTATAATCTGATTTCACATCAAATACACTGCCTGTTTCGATTTCATAATCTTTGGCAGTCACTACCTCATCTTCATCCAGAAGGTCTTTCACTTCCTCATAAAGTGGAGGTTTTTCCTCTGGCTGGATCTCCGCTGCATATGCCGTCATCGGAGATAACACTGTACTAAGCATTGTCATGCCTGCCAGCAAGCCAGATACTACTTTTCTAAAATTACCTTTTTTCTTCATGCTAAGGTCCTCTCTTTCATATATTTGTATTAAAACAGACAGTCCTTAGACTGCCTGCAATACACTACTTATCGTTGTGGGAAAATCAGATTGAACTGTACATTTCCCTCTCCGGGATCAACCATTTCCACAGTTGCTTCATACTGTCTCCCTGTTTTTCTGGATACCAGATCCTTATAATGGATTTTTCCTTTAGACAGGAACTTCTTTGCTGCCACCTTATCCATCTTTTTCCCTTGGCTTGCAAGAAATTTATCATTCTTCCATAAGGTAAATGCACAATTCCGGTCAGAACAGTAAAAGTTTACTTTTCCTTCCCTGACATCAGCTCCACAGCGGGGACATTTGCCAATGACTTCTCCTTTCGCTTTTCCCTGAAACTGCTCTTTCTTTTCTTCTGAAATCCCCTGATATCTGGCAACCAGTTCCTGCATCAGCTCTGTAATCCCATTTAGGAATTCATCTGCTGTCTCTGTATTCTGGGCAATGTGATTCAATGCCATTTCCCACTCTGCTGTCATCTTCGGAGATTTAATCTCATCCGGCAGAACCGTAATCAGTACATTGCCATCATCTGTCGGCACCAGATTTTTCTTTTCCCTTTTCACAAAGCCAGACTGAATCAGTTTTTCAATGATTGCTGCCCTTGTTGCCGGTGTGCCAAGTCCTTTCTTTTCTGTATCTTCGGTCAGTTCTTCATTCCCTGCACGTTCCATCGCAGAAAGCAGGGTATCTTCTGTGTACTGTTTCGGTGGCTGTGTAAAATGCTCCGTTACAAAAGAATCACAGGGACCGTAATGCTTGCCTGCCCAGATATCCAGCTCCGGCTCTTCTTTCTCAATCTTTACGCCAAAGAACTGTTTCAATTTATTTTCGATCGTCTTGAATCCTTCCTGCTTTGTTTTCTTTGCCGTGAGATAAAACGTATGATAATTACAGGTAATCTGGCATTTATGGCTTTCATAAATATAAGGATCTGCGGTTGCTGTCAGTACCCTGGCACTGATCAGATACAAAATCTTGCGGTTTCGCTCTTTCAGTTTACCTATATCTGCCTTTGCTACTTCCATGGTTGGGATAATGGCATGGTGATCGGATACTTTCTTTGAATTTAATACCTTACTCACGTCCGGTTGATATTCCAGACCTTCAGCATAAGGCATTTTCCCAAGTAACATCTGAATCAGTGTTTCAGTGCTTTCTCCCATCTCATCTGTCAGATACTGGCTGTCTGTTCTCGGATAAGTGACCAGCTTCTGCTCATACATCTCCTGCACGGCATCCAATGTCTGCTGTGCGGTATAACCAAACATTCTGTTTGCTTCCCTCTGCAGAGTGGTCAAATCATAGAGCTTCGGAGGACGGACCGTTTTTTCTTTCACATCATCCTTTTCCACTTCGCACATACGCTCCATACAGTCCGCAGCCACTCTATCTGCATCTTCTTTTTTCTGAAAATGCTCTGTGACCGCATCCATATCGTCAAACTTGATATGAGCCATATAATATTTTTCTTTGGTAAATTCCTTGATCTTCTGATTTCGATCCACGATCATGGCAAGTGTTGGTGTCTGTACTCTTCCAACTTTCAGATTCTGGTTATACAGAACGGAAAAAAGACGGCTCGCATTGATTCCCACCAGCCAGTCTGCCTTTGCCCTGCAAAGTGCTGACTGATAGAGACTGTCATAACACGAACCGTCTTTTAATGACGCAAATCCATCTTTAATTGCCTGTTCCTCCATGGAAGAGATCCAGAGCCGCTTCATCGGCTTTTTGCATCCTGCCTGCTCATACACCAAACGAAAGATTAACTCTCCTTCACGTCCTGCATCAGTAGCACAGATCACTTCATCTACTTTGGAATCTCGCATCAGTTTTTTCAAGATTCCAAACTGCTTTTTCGTGCCTTCCAATACCCTGTGTTTCCAACATTCCGGCACAATCGGCAGATCTTCATATCTCCATTTTTTATATTTTTCATCGTATTCCGATGCATCACATAATCCAACCAGATGTCCTACGCACCAGGAAACGATATAACCGTTTCCCTCCACGTAGCCATCTTTTCTTGTTCTGGCTCCAAGCACGGAAGCCAGTGCCATCGCAACCGATGGCTTTTCTGCAATCACTAATTTCATTTACTCCTGCTCCTCTTCTTCATCTTCCAGCACAGCATCATCAAAATCCTCGTCTCTCAGGATTTCTGGTTCTATACTTTCTTCCTGCTCATCTGCATCGTCTACTTCCCGCTTTTCAGATTCTGAATCTTCGGATTCATCTTCATCCTCTTCCATCTCATCCTCGTCATCATATTCATGCTTTGGTTTATAGACTTTGAAGTAATATCCTCCTGCCGCAGCTCCTACTACAACCAGTGCAATCAGAAGATACGTTCCAAATGGACTTTTATCTTCTGGCATCTGGATTTCATCCTCTACCTTATCTTTCTCAGCTGTCTCAGTTGTTTCCGGCTTTTCTTCTTCAGCCTGTTTCTCTGGTTCTGCATAAACAGTATCTACTTCCGGAAGTGTCACGGAATCAGAAAGTGTGAAATTCATCAGATCTTTCTCGCTGACTTCTGTAAGGAAATACACATTATCCTGAGATTTTGAATTGTCGATGATCAGATAAAAAATCTTACCACTCTTAGTTGAAATGGTATAAAACTCTTTTGTGCCTTCCGTAGCTGTTTTAGTAACAGAATCTGCTGTCTCGCCTTCTTTATTAAGCTGTTCCTCAATACCTGTCACTGTCCGATCATCCACAGTTCCTTTTGCATCTGTTGGCTCAGAAGCTTGTGCATCCTGCGGAAGCGGAGAAGTCGTTGTTTTTTCAGTTCCCGTTGCATCTGCACTGGTCGTAGTTGCCATTGCACCATTGCTGTCACTGGAGGTTTTCTGTTTCTCTGCCTGCTTCTTTGCCCATTCATAATAAGGATTCTGCAACACATACTTTTCAGAAGTATTTCCGGCACCGTCTGTTACCGTAATCTCAATCTGTTTTGTAGTAAAATCTTTCTGTGTCAGTTGCACTCTCAGCATTCCATCCTTCAGATCTGTATAAGTGGTGCCATTAACTGTTACTGCAGTAATCCCGGATACTGTATCATTCCCCTGAATCGTCAGCACACCATCTGTCAGGGAAGCAGAGAGTGTCGGCTTTTCCGTGTCATAACACTTAATAGAACGATTCTGCTCATACACCTTTCCATCACCATCTGTCACACGCACATACACTGTCTGATTTCCTGTGATCGTGATACTTCCGCTTCCAGTTACATCCTGCCAGCTTCCATCTTTTCCTGCTTTTGCTTCAATCTTTGCTATTGAGAAACCTTCCGGCATATGGCTGGCATCTACCGTAACAGCAATGGTTGTTTCTCCCTGTTTCCATCCATCCGGTTTCTCAATCGTGATTGCAGGCGTGGTATTCTCAGCTGCATAAGCAGTCTGTGTCTGGAGCAAAGGTGTTGTCAGGCAAAGAAATGTCGTTGCTGCAAGCAGACTCTTTTTTACCCTGCTTTTAGTATTTGTTCTCTTCTTCTGTTTCATTTTTTCCAGATTCATCATCGGCTTTTGTTTCCTCCTTCTGTATTTCTACCCTGCCGGGCAGTTCATTTTTCATTCTCTTTTTGAAAGCTTCCAATTCCGGAATACTCATATCCATTGCACGGATAATTCTTACAATTTCCAGATTTTCTGCTTCTGTTTTTGCAATCTCCGCAGCCTTGAACCGCTTTAAATCTGCTTCATATCTGGCTTTGGATGCTTCCATTTTTTCCTTGGCTTTCTCATAATCTGCCGTTGCTTTTTCAAGACTTTTCATCTCTTCTCCTTTCCGGGCGGCTGTTATACCGCCCTTTTCCTTACCATCGCCCGAATCCATAGAAATGGCTCTGCCAGTATGGAGAGTTGATGGACGTGTACTGAACCGGATGCCCACAATGGATCATCTGACCATTGCCCACATAGATTCCAATATGCGTTACTGGTTCTCCTGCATCGTAGGTTCCGGTAAAGAAGATCAGATCTCCTGGCTGTGCTTCTGACTGGGATACTGGCGTACAAATGTTGTACAGTCCCTGTGCAGTCAGCCTTCCCGTATTTCTTACCCCGGAATGAACCAGACAGTAGCTGACAAATCCGGAACAATCGAATCCACTTGGGGAATATCCGCCCCACACATACGGTGTTCCAAGATATTTTGCAGCCTCTTCCAGTAAACGTTGCGCTGCTTCACTGGTATATTCATTACCACCAAAGCCTGTCCCTTCTCCTGTTTCCAGATAAAAGATCGGGTTTAACCGCTCTCCATTTTTCAAAAGTTCAATGTGAAGATGGCTTCCTGTAGAATTTCCGGTATTTCCTACAAGACCGATCTCATCACCTTTCGTGACGGATGCACCTGCAGATACACTCCGGCTGCTTAAATGTGCATACCGCAGTTCATAGCCTTTACTGTCCTTGATTACAACATAATTGCCATAGCTGTCGTTATAAGCAGAAGTTGTAACCGTTCCGGTCAGCCCTGCCATTACTTTTGTCCCTTCCGGTGCTCCGATATCCATACCATTGTGTAACTGATTTGCTCCTGATATTGGATGAATCCGATATCCATAATAGCTGGTCACACTGGAATACCAGTTAAAATCAACCGGTGTTGCAAACATCTGCAGGTTGCCTTTGGTATCGTTGTAGGCACTGAACAGTTCTTTCTGGAAAAATCCCAACCTGTCCTGACAGATTGACATCAGGTTTCCACTGGTCAATGTTACATTCAGCGTGTCCACATCTCTGATTCTGGTCACTTCGACTTCATTGCTTCCGTTATCATCTGCAAGATAACATTCCCAGGTCTGATGTCCATGTGCAGATGCTGCCGCATGACTGTCATAATAGACATCAAATTGTACACCGTATCTTGCGAAAGCTCCGGTATCTTCTACGGTATATTCGACACCATTCATAACTACCTTTGTTCCCATTGGAACAAACGGATTGGAAGCATCTACCGCTAAGGTATGATTGGCAGTTGGATATGCTCCACTGGCAGTCGGTCCTCCGCTCCAAATACCACAACAGATTGGACAGTTACAATATCCACTGGTCACAACCTGTCCCAAAGATTCTCCAACTCTTACTGTTGCTGTCTCCGTTACAGTCTCATTGACTGCTTCAGTAGTTAAATGATATTGCTCTGCAAACAAGGCGTCCAGCTCCTGCTTGACCTGTTCAAAAGTAAATTCTTCATACTTTGCAGACAGATAACTAATCAGGATAAACGGATCATGCTCAATAGGTCCGATGTTATATCGGTATTCCTCATGTCCTGGTTCTTCAGATTCCATATTGTTGATCCACTCCTGCAGATTAGCTTCCAGCTGTGTGTAATACAGTTCCGCTTCCCGGATTGCCTGATCCGATGACAGATAACTGGTTCCGGTGTAAGTGATCACATTTTGTAAAAACACTGCAGAGCATGACGTGACATTCGTTATGATCAGAAACATCAATCCGATCAGAACTGCTACACTGATATACACCTTCCGGTTTTCTTTAAAGAAGTTGGTGACTTTGCCGCCAATCTTCTTGATATAATCAATCGTACCTTTTGTAGCTGTTCCTACTGTCTGTTCACTTCGTTTTGCTTTGGCATAATCCCGTTTGATCTGTTGCTTCTGAATCTGTTTTTTTAGCTTCTTCTGCTCCTGACGGGCTGCCGCCTGTGTCTGTTTCTCTGCCTGTCTCTCCAGTCTGCTTCTCTTTCTGGAAGCCCTCTGTTTCCTTTGTTTGGCACTTCTCTGTTCCAGCCGGTAAATACCTTCGCAGCCTTCTTCCAACTTATGGGCACCTTCTACTGCCGCATTATCGTCTTCATTTTTACTGATCTCACGGTGCAATGCTGCGGAAGTTGCACTTCCTGCTTTCTTGACAACAGAAGCTTTTTCTGTTTTCACAGATTCCCCTTCACCAAACTTCAAACGGGATTTTTTCTTTCCAGGAGATTCTCCTTCATTTGCCTGATAGACCTGTGCTTTCTTGGAATGCTGCTTTGCTTCCTTTTTCTTTCTTGCTTCTTCATAAGAAAACTTTTTGGCTTTTTCTTTCTGTTTCTGATGGCGGAAATTGACTCCATCCGTATCCATCTGGTTCAATTTCTCCATATCTTTGTCATTTTTCACAGAAGCACCAGTTTCCTCATAAGCAAACTTCAAACGTTGTTTTTGTTTAGGCTTTTTGCTGCCACCGGTCTGATTTCTCCGGCTGTCTCCCCTGTTTTCTGATAGATCAGCACGTTTATCTTTCAGTCTCCCTAACTGTCCGACTTCGGATTTTTCTGCAAGTCTGGATTCTTTTCCGACTTCAGCACGGATTCTTTTTCTATTTTGCTGTTTACTACTCTGTCCAAAATCCTCACTTTGCTTCTCTGTCCGTATCAGTTCCGGTGCATCTCTGGATTTTTGCACAGAGGGACGAATATTTTTCCCACTCCGTTCAGACTGGCGGGGAGACTTATCCACAAGGTTTTCTTCTTTTTCCCCCTGTTTTCTTCCCATCTGCACATCACTGGCACGGTTACTGACACGAACAGAAGATTTATCCGTCAGGTTTTCTTCCACCAGACCATCCTTGGTCATTTTCTGGACTTTCTTATCCCTGACTTTCATTCTCTGTTCTGCCACTACTTACTCCTCCTTCTTCGGATACCCTTTCCCTGCCTGTAATAAACAAAGAAAAGCGATGCCAAATACAGCACCGCCACAAAATGTCAATCCATATGAAATTACCTGTAACATTGTTTTACTCCTCCTGTATTACCCTGCTTCGGCTGTTTCCTCCGGGCGGGTTGTCATAATCTTATAAAGGGAATTCTTCGGGAATCTGTCTACAAACGGAATAATCACATTTCCATAGAACAGAAGTCCTTCACCCTCATTACTGTTGGTTACATAAGACAGCTGGGTTGGTGAAATATTCAACTGTTTAGCCAGAATCTGCCTGTCACCGGATGCCTGGTTGAGCATATAGATAAAATCAGAGTTTTCAAAAATATTCTCGATTTCCCTGGAAGCTAAAAGATCCTTAATGTTCTGGGTAATTCCTGTCGGAATACCGCCCCATTTACGGAATCGCTTCCAGATTTCCACGCTGTAGGCTGCTGTCTGTTCTTCTTTTAAGAGAAGATGGAATTCATCCACATAGTAACGGGTGGATTTATGAGCGGAACGGTTGATCGTCACTCGGTTCCATACCTGGTCCTGCACAATCAGCATCCCGATCTTCTTCAGCTGTTTTCCAAGCTCCTTGATATCAAAACATACGATACGGTTGTTGATGTCCACATTTGTGCGATGATTAAATACATTTAGGGAACCTGTAACGTAAATCTCCAATGAAGTTGCCAGACGCTGTGCTTCCGGCTCTTCCTGTTTCCGCAACAGATTATATAAATCCTCCAGTATCGGCATCTTCTCTGGCACCGGATCAGCGAGATATTCCTGATAGACCAGCCGCACACAACGGTCAATGATCGTCTTTTCTACCGGTTCCAGTCCATTCTTTCCACCGACAATCAGTTCACACAGGGACAGAATAAAATCTGCCTTTAAGGACAGCGGATTATCTTCCTCTGAATAATTCAGGTTCAGATCCATCGGATTGATATACTGGTCTGATACCGGTGAAATCCGGATGACCTGTCCGTGCAGTGCCTGCACCAGTGGATAATACTCGGCTTCTGGATCACAAATAATAATATCGTCCTCCGTAATCAGGAAACAGTTCGTAATTTCTCTTTTTGCTGAGAAGGATTTACCGGAACCAGGTGTACCAAGAATCAGTCCATTCGGGTTCTTCAGACGCTTCCGGTCAACCATAATCATGTTGTTGGATAATGCATTCAATCCATAATAAAGAGCTTCCCCTTCCTGGAACAGTTCCTGTGTCGTAAATGGCACAAAGATCGCTGTTGCCGATGTGGTAAGCCCTCTCTGAATCTCAATTCGATTGACTCCCAGTGGAATACAGGACATCAATGCTGCTTCCTGCTGATAGTCCAGCTGTTTTAAGGAACAGTTGTATTTTTGTGCGATACCCTGTACCTGGAAGATATTGTTATCCAGCTTCTGACGCTTCTTTGCGGTATTCATCACCAACACTGTCACAAGAAACATACGCTCATTTCTGGACTGTAAATCTTCCAGCAGATTCTTTGCTTCTTCCCCGTAGGTCACAAGATCCGATGGAAGCACATCCATGTCATACCCGGAACGTACCGCCCGCTTCTGCTCTTCAATCTTCATCTTATCCAAATCTGAAATCTTGCTCTTGATCATCTTGATCGCAGAACTCTGGTCAATGGACTGGATATGAATATTGACATTGATGCTGTCATCCACATCCAGGAAATCTGCAAGCATCCGGTCTGTAAGCTCCGGTGCCAGGATCTGCAGATAACTCACGCTTCCCATGGTCTTTCCCATCAGAAATGTCTGATTCTTGGAAAAGTTAAAGGAAGTTGGTGCAATAAAGTCTTTGGTCTTTAATCCTGTTTCCGGCAGCATCTTGTACTGGAACTTAAATGGTTCAATCCGATCCTGGTTGAACACATGATACAGAATCTCCAGTCGCTCCAGACCATTTAAGGAATGTGCCTGTGCTCCCAGAACTTTAAAGTTGTTCAGGATATCGGCTTCAATCCTTTCAAGCCTTGGTCTTGCCACCTTCAGGCTTTCTGCTTCGATTCCAAAAGTGATATACTTGGTTTTCACCAGACCATTGTTTCCCTTGGAAAGCTGATTTTTTAACATGGTCCGGTACTCCTCACGAATGGCATTGAAGTCATCGTTCTGATCCGGAATATCAATACTTTTCTCAAATTCAGCCACATCCACCTGCTGATTGATAAAGGACAGCTGCACACTGATGGAAGAATCAAAGTAATTTAAGAAATCACAGTAATTCTCAAATATCGTGGTCTTATCCTCATTTAAAGCAAGCTGATAGTTGATGTCATAAAACTGAATTGTCTTAGAGAAAAAGGTCTTTGTCACCTGGCAGATACCATCCTGCAGCATCCGAATATACGGAATACTCTGCTGTGCAGTTGTAGGAATGTTTTTCTGTTTCCTGCGGTCCCGCTCCTGTTTCTTCTTACGCTTTTCCTGTTCTCTTTCTTTTCTGCTTTTTTTGTTTCTTCTTTCCTGACGGTTTCTTTTTTCCGCCAGGGACAGACGCTCCTGCTGAGCCTCCTGCTTTGTCTTTTTTGCCATCCGGCACACCCTCCTTTTTTACAAGGGTGGAAATCTCCTGATAAAAATTTTCTGTCTTATATGGTCTTACCGCTGGACATATAAACTTCTGTCGAATGATATTTGCCACCACTTTTTCAAAGGGAAGCCCGTCTTTTTCATACATCGCCATGAAGAAAAACGGAAGCATGATCGTTACCATCAGAATGGCAGCGATACTGGAACCGATTGGTTTTCTCATGAACAGATAAAACGGAATTCCCACAACTGCGGCAAGTGAAAAGAAAATCAACTGCCGCTTTGTCAGATTTAACGCTACTTTTGTTTTGACCTTGGTAAGGTCTTTTGGTACTGGTACATACGCCATGGTATGCGCTCCTTTCCTGCCCGTTAGTGGGCATTGAATATTGATTTGCTAAGGCTTCCGGTCTTGAATAATGAAAATGCAAGAATCACGGTATAAGCCGCTACTGAAAACATTGCTGCATGAAGGTCACTGGATATGGTCATTGCATTTACTAAAACTGCATAAATTCCCACACAGACCATCATGAAGAATCCCTGAAATGCCAGTGCGAACAAGCCTTTTAAATAGTTGTTTCCGATATTGCCCCATTCCTTATTGGTCATGGTGGCAAACGGAATTGGTGCTATGGAAGTATAAAGGTAAATTTCTATCATTCTTCCGTACAAAATAACGGTTATGATGATCGACAGAATCCGCATGGTAATACTGATCAACAGCGTTTCCATGGATAGCAGGAACAAATCCCCCAGTTCCATATCTTCCAGTGCATCCACAATCCTTGCGACTGCTTCTGATGCATCCACCGCTGTGTTCCCGGAGATCACCCCGGCGGCATTGTTGACCACATGCTGGCCAACATCAAAGACCGCCATCGTGATATTGAACGTATTTGTCACCAGATAAATGGCTATATACGCTTTGAAGATCCAGAGGAAAATGTTATAAGTCTCAAATTCATGGAAATTGTTTTTCTGTGTTACCATCGTGATCAATTCATAGCACAGGACAAAGGTGATGATCAGTCCCGCAATGGGGACAATCACCGTTTGGGATATATTCTGAATCAGATTAAAAATCCCTGCATTCCATCCCTGCGGTGTCTGTCCCACCTGCCCGGCTATGGTTCCCACCTGCTCATTGACAGACGTGAACATGTTATCCAAACATGACTTGATAAGCCCGATCAGGATATCCTTTATCGCTTCCGTAATTCTCTCAATGATGGTGTTCATCTACCACTCCTCTTAAGAGAACAATGTTGCCAGCTGTGGAATCAGGGTAGTTCCCAGCAGCATGATTCCGGCACCAGCCATCAGCTGTTTTATCCCCAATTAGGTGTAAAACTCTGCTCGATGGCGGGCGGCGGCGTAC
>OJMG01001510.1_pt1 | contig 21424 bp, 13 predicted proteins | sample 1597141 | NCBI WGS metagenome assembly OJMG01 (sample SAMEA2452119, study PRJEB22498) | human gut metagenome | biome: human feces; feature: human gut; material: feces | place: Australia | collected 2012 | reverse complement strand
GGAAATGATTATCCGGAAGAGGTTGAGATCCGAGGTGAGATATTATTGCCTTGGGCTGAATTTGACCGCTTGAACAAAGAACGTGAAGAACAGGAAGAACCTTTGTTTGCCAATCCTCGTAATGCAGCGTCTGGAACTTTGAAACAACAGAATCCGGCTATTGTGGCTGCCCGTAAGCTGGATGCCTATTTATATTATGTATTGGGTGAACATTTACCGGCCGATACGCATTATGGTAATTTGGAGGCTGCCCGTCGCTGGGGGTTGAAAATACCGGATGTGATCAAGGTTTGCCATAATTTGCAGGATATATTTGATTACATCCATTACTGGGATACAGAGCGGAAGAACTTGCCGGTTGCCACCGACGGAATTGTCTTGAAAGTTAATTCGCTCCGTCAGCAGAAAAACTTAGGATTTACAGCCAAGAGTCCGCGTTGGGCGATTGCTTATAAGTTCCAAGCCGAACGGGCGGAAACGCGTTTGAATTCGGTTTCCTTTCAAGTCGGACGGACGGGCGCGGTTACTCCGGTAGCCAATCTGGAACCGGTCTTATTGGCCGGAACTGTGGTTAAGCGCGCTTCTTTGCATAATGCGGATATCATTGAAGGCTTGGATCTGCATATTGGCGATCAGGTTTATGTGGAAAAAGGCGGAGAGATTATTCCGAAGATCGTAGGCGTAAATACCGAAGCCCGAACGATGATGATAGGGGAGAAGGTCCGTTTCATTACCCGTTGTCCGGAATGTAAAACTCCTTTGATACGTCCGGAAGGTGAAGCGGCTCATTATTGTCCGAACGATAGTGGTTGTCCTCCTCAGATCAAAGGGCGAATTGAACATTTCGTCACCCGAAAGGCGATGGATATCAATATTGGTCCAGAGACAGTCGAAGATTTATTCAATGTCGGGCTGGTAAAGAATATTGCTGATTTGTACGATTTGCGGATAACAGATTTGCTGACTCTTGAACGTTGGGCTGAGAAAAGTGCCCGCAATCTGATGAACAGTCTGCGGGAATCGAAGGCAGTACCTTTCGAACGAGTCCTTTATGCGTTGGGAATCCGTTATGTAGGTGAGACCGTGGCTAAACGTCTGGCTTCGTCGTTTCATTCGATAGATCGTTTGATGGAAGCTTCTTTTGAACAATTAGTCGATGTGGATGAGATCGGTGATAGGATAGCGCAGAGTGTAGTTGCTTATTTCTCGGATGCAGAAAACCGGCAGATTGTGGAGCGTTTACGAGCACAGGGTTTGCAGATGGAAGTGTCAGAGGAAGTCTTGGCTAACCGTTCGGAACGTCTGAAGGGCCTGACCTTTGTAATCAGTGGTACTTTTACGCAACATTCGCGTGACGAGTATAAAGCCATGATCGAACAACATGGAGGAAAGAATACGGGATCTGTTTCGGGCAAGACCAGTTATATTCTGGCAGGCGAGAATATGGGACCGGCCAAACTGGAGAAAGCAGCCAAACTGGGTGTTCGTATTATTCGTGAAGATGAATTCCTGAAAATGATTGAAGAATGATATTATCACATTACTTTATACGGAAGAAAATCTTGTCAATGCAGGTACAGCCGGCAGTGCGCCAGCCGAAAGCTTTTTCTCTGGAAGAAGCAGAACGGATTCTTCTGGTGTATGACTATGCAGACAAAGAGGAAGTGGAAGCTTGCCTGGCGGGAATAAAAGGAAAGCAAAAATGGTTGCATTTGATTTTTTCCGAAACGCCTATACCGGAAGCCGATATGACTCCGGAAAAGCTGGTTTGTACCCGGAAAGAATTAAATACAAGAGGCTTCCCTCCGGAAGCGTTGGTTGAAAAGGTAAAATCCCTCAAGGCAGATTTGCTGATTGATTTGACAACCAACGTTTGTTATCCTCTATTATATATGGTTGTACAACATCCGGCCGGCATGAAAGTTGGTGTCAAGAAACCCTTGGGTGAGTTCTATGATTTTTCTTTGGCATTGAACTCGCGCGAAAAGATTTCGTATATATGGCAACAAATCGTATTTTATTTGCAGTCATTTCGTACGAAATAATAGAATTTTCTTATTTTTGCAAGAAATAAAGAGATTTGTCAATTAAAACTTATGGCGGATATAAATTTAAAAGGGATGGGTGTTGCTTTGATAACCCCATTCAAGGAAGACGAGAGCGTTGACTATGAGGCTTTAGGTCGGTTAGTCGATTATTTATTGCAAAATGGAGCGGACTATTTAGTCGTTCTGGGAACAACTGCGGAAACTCCAACTTTGACTGAAGAAGAAAAGAAAAAGATTATAGAACTGGTTGTTACGAAGGTTCGCCATCGTATTCCTATTGTCTTAGGTGTAGGTGGTAACTGTACAAAATCAGTCGTTGATAAATTGAAGAACGACAACTTTGAGGGAATTGATGCAATTCTTTCGGTTGTACCTTATTATAATAAGCCTTCGCAGGAAGGAATCTATCAGCATTACAAAGCAATAGCCCAAGCTACCGAATTGCCGGTTATATTATATAATGTACCGGGAAGAACGGGTGTGAATATGACGGCTGAGACAACATTGCGCTTGGCTCGTGAGTTTAAGAATATCATTGCTGTGAAGGAAGCTTCCGGAAATATTACACAGATGGATGATATTATCAAGAATAAGCCAAAAGACTTCAATGTAATTTCAGGTGATGATGGTATTACTTTCCCGTTGATTACATTGGGTGCTATCGGTGTTATTTCTGTGATCGGTAATGCTTTCCCGCGTGAATTTAGCCGGATGGTTCGTCTGGCTCTGGCTGGCGATTACGACAGTGCCCGTACGATTCATCACCGGTTTACAGAATTATTCAGTCTGCTTTTCGTAGATGGTAATCCGGCAGGAGTAAAGAGTATGTTAAGTATGATGGGATTTGTAGAAAACCGTCTTCGTTTACCTTTGGTTCCGACTCGTATTGTTACGTACGAAAAGATACGCAATGTGTTGCATGAATTAAGCATCAAATGCTAAGTACAGCATAAGCCGGAAGTGATTCCAACGAGAATCATTTTCAAAACACCCGAGAATCAATTTCAATTCCTTTGAGTTTTGATGTTGCTTCTCGGGTGTTTTTATTGAATGCTGGATAACACTAGATAACCAGGAATTCATGTTCTTTGGTTTATTTTTGCCGCATGCACTACGCTGTGGTTAATCTGAAAGATATGTTTTTGGAATTAAAGAGAGAATGAGGTCTTGAAGATAAATGTTTATAGTACATGAATTTGCCTATATTTAAGCAGTCGCTTATCACATATCTCAAAAAATAATACATAAAATCTTCTTTGAAAAACTTGTTTATTCAGAAATAATGTCTAACTTTGCACTCGCAATCGAGAAAATTGGCTCGCTAGCTCAACTGAATAGAGCATCTGACTACGGATCAGAAGGTTATAGGTTTGAATCCTATGCGAGTCACTTGAGAATCCTTATTTCATCCAGCGTCTTCGGAAGCAATGAAATAAGGATTTTTTCAATTTCTACCGGTCGTATCATTATTATTCATATATTCGCAGTTAATACAAAGAATATTTTATTTAAGATAAAAGGTAAACACTTGAAAGCACACTATAAAACTTCTATAGCCATAAGTCTAATCGTCATTATCGTATTAGTGATCTTACGTACCACTGTTACCGGACAAGATAGCATCAAATTCATCGACGATACCGATGATCAGCCAATCGATCAACAAAACAGCGACTCTATAGACCTTCGTTATTCCAATGAGTACCAAAGTTGGAAACAAACCTCGGACACGACTTTCCGCAGTTTGTTTAATGGGAACCAACAAGCTGATATCTTGGCCGAACATCCCGGAATGATGGTATTATGGGCAGGATACGCTTTCTCCAAAGATTATCTAAGTCCCAGAGGGCATATGTATTCCATAGAAGATCTATACAAAAGCCTGCGGACCGGCGCTCCCATGACCCCGACGAGTGGTCCCCAGCCTGCCGCATGCTGGGCATGTAAAAGTCCGGACATACCCCGCTTATTAACGACCACCGATGCCAAGACCTTATATAAGAAGAAATGGGCGGAGCTAGGCAACGAGATCGTGAATCCAATCGGATGCGCAGACTGCCATGAGCCGCAGAGCATGGGATTGCGCATGACCCGCTCATTCTTGAAAAGTGCCTATAAGCGCAACGGATTACGTATAGAGGACGCAACCGAGCAAGAGATGCGATCTCTAGTATGCGCCCAATGCCACGCCGAATATTATTTCCAAGGAGAAGATCGTATACTAGCCTTACCTTGGGATCAAGGTTATACAGTAGAAAATATAGAAGCCTATTACGATAGCATAAACTTCACCGATTTCACCCATAAATTAAGCCGGGCACATTTGATAAAGGCGCAACATCCGGATTTCGAGTTATTCCAGATGGGCATTCACGGGCAAAGAGGCGTTTCCTGCAGAGAATGCCATATGCCTGCTGTCGGGGAAGATGAGAACCGGTACAACAACCATCATATCAAAAGCCCGTTGGCGATGATAGACCGTACTTGCCAAGCCTGCCACCGGGAAAGTGAGGAGATCTTACGCAAGGATGTTTATGAACGGCAAAACAAAGTCTACGCCATACGCATGCGTGTAGAGGAAGAATTGACAAAAGCCCATATAGAAGCGAAATTCGCTTGGGACAAAGGCGCTACGGAATCTCAAATGAAAAACGTATTAAAACTGCTCCGGCAGGCACAATGGCGTTGGGACTTCGCCGTGGCCTCACACGGGGCGGCTTTCCACGCGCCCCAAGAAGTCACACGTATCTTGGGCAGCGGACTCGATAAGTCTACCCAAGCCCGCATCCAGATCATGAAGGTCTTAGCGCAGCTAGGCTATACCCAAGACGTTCCGATGCCGGATATCTCCACGAAAGCGAAAGCCCAGCAATATATCGGCCTCGATATGGAAGCCGAGCAACAGGCCAAACAAAAGTTTTTAGAAACCGTCATCCCCCAATAGCAGGAAGAAGCGAGGGCCAATAAACGATTCATCGAAGGTAATTAAGTTCTTTCCTCCAGCTCCAACCCCGGGGTATAAGGTAGCGAGATCGTAAACTTACTACCTACACCAACCTCGGATTCAAGCGATATGCTTCCATGAAACGTATGAACGATACTCTGGCAGATCGCTAACCCCAAGCCTGTACCTTGGGCAAACTCATCTAGTTTCTGGAAACGCTCGAATACCTTTTCCTTTTTATCATCAGGAATGCCCTTACCCGTATCTTTCACGGAAATAAGGATCGATTTTCCATCTGCGCTAAGTTCGTATCCGATCTCGATATATCCCTTAGCGGTAAACTTCACCGCATTATTAATGAAATTGGTACAAACCTGCGTCAACCGGAAATGATCCGAACGGATGATAAGAGGTTCATGGGGAACCCTTATCTTTAACTCCACTCCCTCCGGCATCATCAATTGATGCGTATGGAAGATATCTCCCATCAGTTTACTCAGATCGAGGTTCTCATAAGAGAAAGACATGCTACCGGATTCTATGCGTGATAGATCCAAGATATCGTTGATCAGCTTAAGCAACAGGTCACTGTTTTTGGTAATCAGATCTATAAACTCCGCCTTTTCCTCCGGTTCCAAAGGCATATCCGAATTGAGCAATTGGGAGAAGCCTACGATCGCATTCAGAGGCGTACGTATCTCATGGCTCATATTCGCCAGAAAGACTAATTTCATCCGATCGGATTCCTCCGCTTTCCGGCGGGCGGCTATAAGGCTATTCTCCGTGTCTTTTATCCGCTGGATATTCAAGCATAAGCCACTTACCTCAACAGCTTCGTCACCGGAAACCGAATCTTTCTCATTCTTATTTTGGGCATAGCGAAATTCCCACCACTCATACCCCTTCTTATTAAAGTTACAACGACGTTGCGTCACTTTCCGGGAAAGAAAGCCACTATCCAGCAGATTCCGGTCTCGAAGGAAATTATCCAGTTCTTCAGGATGTATAGCATCCTGAAACTCCTCGATTTTCATCGGTACACAGGGCATACCTAAATAATGGTAGAATCTATTATCAAACTCGAATACCCCTTTGCTATACCGAAAAGCGAAAATGTTGCCGCTATCCAACGCAAAAGAAAGAAAAGTCTTCTCCCTTTTTAACTTCTCCTGCGCATCCTTCTTATGTAAAGCCTCCTGTATATATCGCTTTCTTTGGTAACTAAAAAGCAGAAGCAACATCACCACCAGAATAAAGCCAGCAGCCCATATATAATATTTATATTGAACGACAAACGGCATATTCGCGATAATAGCTCCTTCCGGCAATTTACTACTATCAATGCCCCAACGTTCTAACACACCGTAATCAAAAACATAAGCCTTGTTACTCCCTTCGATTTGCGGAAAATCGGACAGGGGCGTTCCTTTCAAGATAGAGACGACCCGGTTTACAGCCCCCTCTACCTCATCCTTAAAGACAGTGACATACCCGCCAACTACGCCATTCTGATTTCCGATCAACTCATTGATCACGGAGAAACATGGAAAGGCGCTGAGCCGCCCCAACGAGATTGTCATATAATCCCTCTTGGTTGCCAGATACGCTTTATTATAATAATTCTCGCCGAATCCCTTAATCAGGGCATTCGCCGATTTCGTACTGAGTGTGCTTATATACATCGTATCCGGCTTTATCTTAGGTATATCCGATATCGAAATCCCGTTCTTTCCGGATAAACGTACCCGATCCAAGGAATATATATTGTTCACGGCACAAATATCCTGAATCTGCGCATTCATGTCCGCCAGCATCATATTATCCTGAAAGGTATCATCCGAGACTCTTATGACGATGCAATTACCAACAAGCCGCCGTATCAATTCTATATTCCTCTTATAATCCGGTTTATCATAAAAGCCCGTCATATTCGGATATTTCCGGATGATCGGGATATTGGGATAACTAACCCCCATAAACACGACCGGGATCGATTTAGCGAGGGGATGCCTGCTACTTATCAAAGCGTTTAAGGCTTGATCGTCATTGACCAGAATAATATCCGGGTTCCATGTCGATAACCCATTCAGTTTCTTGAATAATTTCTGTCGCTGTTGCTTCTCCGAATATTGCTCACAATCCAAATAAAAAGAATAGACACTCGCATGTATCCCCTTCTTCCGCAATTCACTCGACATGATTTCCTTCATCTTCTCATAGGCGGGAAAATGTTTTTCGTAAGATTGAATCACGAGTATACGCTTCTCCTCCGATAAGTCTGTAGAGGATTTACATGATATACAGGTAACAAAGAGAAATATGATAGATATTATTCCAAATAAGCGCTTAGCTGGCATATCGTTCCTTTAAGGTGTTTTCTATGACTTTACAAAACTAAAGATTTATTTCGTACATTTGAGCATATTTTTCACGAAATACAATCAAAACATCAAATACATGAAACAAGAAATCCAATTAAACGAACACAACAAGCAAGAGTATCCTCCTATGCACACGGCGGAACATATCTTAAACCAGACAATGGTACGGATGTTCGGATGTCCCAGATCCAAGAATGCGCACATAGAGAGGAAGAAGTCTAAATGCGATTATCTATTGGCGGAGGAGCCTAGCGCAGAGGCCATGGCTGAGGTCGAGAAGAAGATAAACGAGGTGATCGACCGGCACCTACCCGTAACCATCGAGTTCATGCCAAAAGAAAAGGCCGGCGGTATCGTGGATTTAAGTAAATTGCCCGATGATGCCAGCGATACATTACGTATCGTACGCATAGGCGATTACGATGCCTGCGCATGTATCGGATCGCACGTGGCGAATACATCCGAGATCGGACATTTCAAGCTATTGAATTACGACTATGCCGACGGGAGATTACGGCTACGTTTCAAATTGGTATAAAATTTAAAGCAAGCGCAAACAGCCAAATGAAATATTTTGTGTAAGTTTGCAAGCGATTAAAAGAACATTTTAATACAGACATTAAATACAATAGTTATGCAAACAATTGACAATTTCAATTTTGCCGGCAAAAAGGCATTTGTAAGAGTTGACTTTAACGTTCCATTGGACGAAAACTTCAACATCACCGACGACACTCGTATGCGTGCCGCTCTTCCTACATTAAAGAAGATCTTAGCGGATGGTGGTAGCGTAATTATCGGTTCTCACCTAGGCCGTCCGAAAGGCGTTACTGAGAAGTTCTCCTTGAAACACATATTGAAACACCTTTCTGAGTTGTTAGGCGTAGATGTTCAGTTTGCAAACGACTGTATTGGCGAAGAAGCCGGCGCTAAGGCTGCCGCTTTGCAACCGGGCGAAGCTTTGTTGCTTGAGAACCTTCGTTTCTACGCTGAGGAAGAAGGCAAACCAAGAGGTTTGGCTGAAGACGCTTCCGACGAGGAGAAGAAGGCTGCCAAGAAAGCCGTTAAAGAAAGCCAGAAAGAGTTCACGAAGAGATTGGCTTCTTACGCTGACTGCTATGTAAACGACGCGTTCGGTACCGCTCACCGTGCTCACGCTTCTACGGCTTTGATCGCTGACTACTTCGATACGGACAACAAGATGTTCGGTTATTTGATGGAGAAAGAAGTGAAGGCTGTCGATAAGGTTATGAACGACATCCAACGTCCGTTCACCGCTATCATGGGTGGTTCTAAGGTTTCCTCTAAGATCGAGATCATCGAGAACTTGTTGAACAAGGTAGACAACTTGATCATCACGGGTGGTATGACTTATACTTTCACGAAAGCGCAAGGCGGTAAGATCGGTAAGTCTATTTGCGAGGACGATAAGTTGGATCTTGCTCTTGATTTGATCAAGAAAGCGAAAGAAAAAGGCGTAAACTTGGTATTGGCTGTTGACGCTAAGATCGCTGACGATTTCAGCAACGACGCTAAGACCGATTTCGCTCCGGTAGATCAGATTCCTGATGGTTGGGAAGGTCTTGACATAGGTCCGAAGACCGAGGCTATCTACGCTGACGTTATCAAGAACTCTAAGACGATCCTTTGGAACGGTCCTACGGGTGTATTTGAGTTCGAGAACTTTACGCACGGATCTCGTACGGTTGGCGAGGCTATCGTTGAGGCTACGAAAAACGGCGCTTTCTCTTTAGTAGGTGGTGGCGACTCTGTTGCTTGCGTTAACAAATTCGGTTTGGCTAACGGCGTATCTTACGTTTCTACAGGTGGTGGCGCTCTTCTTGAGGCTATCGAAGGTAAGGTTCTTCCGGGTATCGCTGCTGTAAAAGGCGAGGCTTACAAATAATCAGATAAGTAAGTGATTTAATAAAAAATCCCCCGGGACGCTCGGTATTCATCGAGATGTCCCGGGGGATTTTCTTTGATTTAGTTCCGTATTAATCTTGTTTCAAGATCAAGGCGGAAGAGGCACTTACGGTAGTTTTACCCTGTACGGAACCTTTACCGTCCAGATAAATCCGACCGTCCTTACAAACCGGAACCCATGTTCCTTCCAGCAGAGAAACCGTTACCGCCTTCCGGTTCCCGTTAAAGATAACCATAATCTTCTTCCAACTATCCCCGTTCGCATGCTCCCCTAAGGTATACGCTACAACACCGGGCTGGTTCACTTCTTGGAATTGAAGGGCCTCCCTCACTCCCTCGGCCGTGGCGATACGGAAAGCCGGGTGCGACTTACGAAGGGCGATCAAATCCTTGTAATAGTTGAAAACATCCTTGTTTTTTGCCTTCAAAGACCAGTCGATCTCATTGATTGAATCGGGCGATTGATAGCTGTTATGTACGCCCTTCTTATCGTGCAGCAACTCCTCTCCTGCCCGCATGAAGGGTACTCCTTGCGAGGTGAAGATGATGGTCTGGGCCAACTTGCCGAATCGTATCAACTCATCCGGGGTAGCGTCTTTCGGAGCCGAGAGCTTCAACTTATCCATCAAACAAAGATCATCGTGGCAAGAGACATAGTTGATCACTTGCGTAGGCTTGTTCGCATAAGGCGCTTTGCAATATAATATTTGGTTATAGTCGATTTGCGGATGGCGGATAGCGCCTACGATACCGAACTTAATAGACTCCTCATTGCCTTCCGGCTTTCCGGAGGCGAAACCGGCCTGTGTAGTCTCGAACACGCTTCCTTTTAAAGCATCCCGCAGGTCATCGCTAAATACGGCCACGTCATTCAGTTTCGGGGCGTTTACCTTGATCGCCCGTTGATCTTCTGGTAGCGGGGAATCGCTAGCGGTCCAGCCCTCGCCGTATACGAAGATGGAAGGATCTAGTTTGGTTAACTCGGCTTTTACCTCGTTCATGGTTTCTACGTCATGGATTCCCATCAAGTCGAAACGGAAACCATCCACATGGTATTCCTCGGCCCAATATTTCACGGACTCCACGATATAGCGGCGTACCATCGCCCGCTCCGAAGCGGTCTCATTGCCACAGCCGGAGGCATCCGAATAGCTTCCGTCCGGTTTATGACGGTAGAAGTAACCGGGGACGGTCAAGCTGAAATTCGACCCGTCACCCACAAAGGTATGATTGTAAACCACGTCCATGATCACACGGATACCATTCCGGTGCAATCCCCGCACCATCTCCTTGAACTCACGGATACGAGCCTCGGGATTGTAAGGATCGGTGGAATAGCTCCCCTCGGGGGCGTTATAGTTCTTGGGATCATACCCCCAATTGTACACATTATCTTGCAAGCGAGTCTCGTCCACCGAGCCATAATCATAAGAAGGAAGGATATGGACATGGGTAACGCCCAACTCCTTCAGATGATCCACGCCGGTAGCCACGCCGCCCGGACCTTTCGTGCCGTTCTCCGCCAAGGCGAGAAACTTACCTTTATGCGTCACGCCGGAGTTCGCGGCGATCGAGAAATCCCGATGATGCATCTCGTAGATGATAATATCGGAGAAGCTTTTCAACTCGGGAGATTTATCCGCCTCCCAGCCCTCCGGATCGGTAGCCGCCCAATCGATCACGGCCGCACGGTTTCCATTCACCCCGACGGCTTTCGCCCAGATACCGGGAGTCTCATCCAGCCATTTATCGCCGATACGGATCTGGAAGGTATAGAAGGAACCTTTCAGATCCTCGCTCACGGAGATACGCCACGTACCCTTGTCCGAGGATTTCATCGGCAACCGGCGGATAGGCTCCCCTCCTTCACCGGAGGCGTAAAGATTCAAGCGGACTTCTTCCGCCGTCGGGGCCCAAAGGGTGAACACGGATTTCATGGGGGAATAGAACAACTCCAGATCGTCTCCCTCATAGGAAGGGTATTCATCAAAGGATTTGTATTCTTTCGGTGAGTTGCAGCTAAGCAACAGCGACAGGTATATAGATACCGGAACTAAGTGCCTCGTCATGGCTGATTCAGTAATTTGTTTTCAATCACAAAGATAGAAGATTCGAACCGGATTCGCCAACGAAACAGAAAAGAAGAGGCGAAAAATCTACCGCAAACGTTTTCGCCTCTTTCGTTCATTCATGCTATATTAAAACGGAACCTCGTTGCTGCTACCTTGACTTAGGAAATCAGCTCCCGGCGATGGGATCGGGGGCATCGGGTCTCCACCGTTCATGGTTGAGGAGAATTCCCTTACCGCTATATCTTCCTCTACGTTCATAAACTTGGCGAACTCGCTCTTAAAGCGCAGCCGGACATCCCCCACGGCACCGTTACGATGCTTGGCGATAATGATCTCGGCGAGACCGATCAGGGAATTTCCCCGCTCGTCTTCCGTAATCTTATAATATTCGGGACGGTGGATGAAACATACCATATCGGCATCCTGCTCGATAGCTCCGGACTCACGCAAGTCGGCTAGCTGCGGACGCTTACCTTCCACGCCTTGACGGGCTTCCACACCACGGTTCAACTGCGACAAGGCGATGATCGGGATATTCAATTCCTTGGCCAATCCCTTCAACGAGCGGGAGATCGTACTCACCTCCTGCTCACGGCTACCGAAGTTCATACCGCTGGCGTTCATCAACTGAAGGTAGTCGATAATGATACATTTAATGCCATGCTCACGCACCAGACGACGGGCTTTCGTCCGCAGCTCGAAGACGGACAAGCTCGGGGTATCGTCCACGAAGATCGGGGCGTCGTAAAGCTCCTTGATCTTAAAATCCAGCTGTTCCCACTCGTAGCTCTCCAAGCGTCCGCTCTTGATCTTCTCACCCGGTATCTCGCAGACATTCACGATCAGACGGTTTACCAACTGCACGTTACTCATCTCGAGCGAGAACAGGGCGACAGGCGTATTGAAATTCACCGCCATATTCTTCGCCATGGAAAGAACGAAGGCCGTCTTACCCATGGCCGGACGGGCGGCGATAATGATAAGGTCGGAATTCTGCCAACCGGAAGTCATCTTATCCAACCCCTCGAAGCCCGTACGCAATCCGCTCAGACCTTCCTTCTGGAGGGCCGCCTTTTGCAACATCTCCATAGCGTCCTTGATGACGGGGTTGATCTGGGTGACATCCTTCTTTACGTTACGTTGCGAGATCTCGAACAACTTGCCCTCCGCCTCTTGCATCAGGTCCTCTACATCGAGCGTCTCATCAAATGCCTTTCCTTGGATCATCGCCGTGAAAGAGATCAACTCCCTCGCCAGATATTTCTGGGCAATGATCCGGGCGTGATACTCGATATGGGCGCTACTGGCCACCTTGCTGGTAAGTTGAGAGATATAAAACGGTCCGCCTACATCCTCCAATTCTCCCCGTTTCTTCAATTGCTCCGTTACGGTAAGCATATCCACGGGACGCTGGCTCAACGCCAAGTCTACGATAGCGGCATAAATCTTCTCATGCGCTTTCTCATAGAAACACTCCGGCTTCAAGATCTCGCTGACGATCGAGTACGCATCTTTCTCCAGCATCAACGCACCCAACACAGCCTCCTCTAACTCACGGGCCTGTGGCTGAAGACGCCCCATATCGGGGAGCATCTCCACAGGCTTTTTCCTTCCTCTTCCTGTATTTCTTGTTCCTTCTGCCATCATTCTTTCTATTTGGGGAGTCAAAGGTAATATCTTTTACCCATTTCTGAAAAAGATTCTTTATATTTAGGAATTAAAACCTGTCGAATCATGAAAGCGTATTTTATCGGATTAGTTATCATGGGAGGTTGCCTATTATACGGCTGCCATACCAAACAAAAGAAAGGGGAAAACAGTAGCGACTACTCAGCCGACTCCCAATCCATAGCACGGCAAGATACCCTACCGTTACCGACTGATACCCATGCCGCATCTTCAGTTTCCACGGAAGGATGGACCGCCAAGCAGATACGGGACAGCATAGAATTGTTCTTCGGCAAGGAATACGATACCCTTCCCCCGCATCTACGGAAGATCCGCGGCAACCTGACCTCCCTCTGGAACACGGACGACTCCGTCTTCCTACAGCTTATCATAGCGGAGAAGGAGTATGTGGAGGCTTTCAAGACTTACGTATTCAATTCACCCCTCATCCGGATCGGCGGAGGCCCTTACGACCGGCCACCCGAGGAAGCTATCAGCATGGACACCACCCACTTCTCCATGCGAGTAAGACCGAACGTCTACCCAACCAACATCGAGCGGATCGAGATCGCTATCACCAACCATACCGACCTGGAAGGGATGGGAGGCGAAGAGTATTTCATCGAGCGTTTCGACGGGAGGGCATGGAAAGGAATCCCGCAACCCACCGCCTTCGTCGCTCTCGGCTATCCGATCTTTCCTAACCAGACAAGAGACGATTTCTCGGCCACCTTGCTACCCGAACTCAAGGAAAACCCTCCGGGATTGTACCGGGTGCATAAGAGCGTCAGCACCGGACATGGCGCCGGCCTCGTCCATTACCCTTTAACCGCCACATTCTACCTATCCGATAACCCGGAAGATTATGAGGAATACACACGCTTCGCCAGCCGGCTCCACGAGCCTCGCCCCATGGCCGAGTTCAAGGGAGGAAGAGAAGCCATGATCCGTTTCTTCGAACAGAACCTGCGTTATCCCGAATCTTATAAAGGTACGGGCACGAAGGTACGACTCTTCTACTCCTTCACGATCGATTCCTTAGGAATGTTACAGAATCCCATAAGCCTACCCGAGAATATACTGTATCCTCGCAATACGGGGAAAACCTATGATGAGTTCCGCGATGAAGCCTTACGGGTACTCCAGTTGATGCCCGCATGGGAACCCGCCGTAAACCGTATCCATGGCCCGGCCAGCATAGATACCGGGCTCTTCTTCTACTTCAACGAAGAGGGAAAATGCGGGATTGAATAGACGGCCAGTACTGCCTAAGAAGTATTGGAGTACTTCTTAGGCAGTACTCGGGTACTTCCATGAAAGTACTCCAGTACTATTACCAGAAGTATCGCAATACTCTCAGAGAAGTAAGCCTATGCTAACGTAAACTGGCAACAATATTGCTGTCAGCATACAGCGACATAACTTTACTTACGTAAAAAAGTATTATCTTTGCGCCGTAAAAAGTAATTTTCAAATTATGGACGACAGTATCCCGCTAGAAACAGAACAGAGTATGAACTAACGAGGCGGAGGGTTTCATTGATCCTCTGCTCGGATTAAACACGAAAGGAGGCAATAATGAGACAATTTCTTTATTGTGAGGCCGGTTATGTGGAGAAGGACCAATGGCTTCCTAACAGTTGGGTAAACGTAGAGTGCCCGACTCCCGAAGATCTTCAATTCTTGATGGATCGATTTAACGTACCCGAATCATTCTTGAGCGATATAGCCGATACGGACGAGCGTCCCCGTATCGAGTACGAGGGGAATTGGTTGCTTACCATCTTACGTATCCCGTTGCAGAACCAAGATCATGACATCCCGTTCAATACGGTGCCGATCGGTATCATCACGAACAATGAGATCATCGTAAGCGTATGTTACCATAAGACGGACTTGATCCCCGATTTCATCCGCTATACCCAACGGAAGGAACTCCAGATTAAAAACAAGTATGAGTTGATCCTCCGGCTGATCCACTCATCGGCCGTATGGTTCCTTAAATACCTGAAACAAATCAATTACGCCGTCACCGAGGCGGAAAAGGCGTTAGAGAAAAGCATCCGCAACGAGGATCTGCTAGCGTTGATGAAGCTGGAGAAAAGCATGGTATTCTTCAACACCTCCATCCGCGGGAATGAGGTGATGCTGGCCAAGCTCCAGAATATTTTCCAAGAGCCGCAATATATCGACAAGGATTTAGTGGAGGACGTGGAGATCGAGTTGAAACAGGCCCATAACACGGTAAATATCTATAGCGATATTCTTACGGGTACGATGGACGCTTTCGCCTCTATCATATCCAACAACGTGAACACGATCATGAAACGTATGACATCACTTTCCATTATCTTAATGGTTCCGACATTAATCGCTAGCTTCTACGGGATGAACGTCCCGATCTACATGGAGGATATGCCGCATGGTTTCGTGGTTATTATCTTGCTCTCGATCTTGCTATCCGCTACGGCCTTTTTTATATTCAGGAAGATCAAATGGTTTTAGGATATCAAAAAATAAACCGGACGCAGATCACCCGTGCTTGTCGGTGTCATCTGCGTCCGGTAAATATCAAATTCGGTATATCTTTATCTAGGCTTACTTATGCGTATCCTCGAGGATATAACGCAAGGTTCCGGCATTCACCAATTCCTCTTGCGAGATGGTGTAGCCCTTTAGCTTTTTATCGCCGGCGAAAACGTCCTTGATATAGATCGCTTCCGGATTACTATGCTTAGACTCGATTACCAATTCGCCTTTAGGATAGAATTTCTTGTCGAGCTGGATCGTAACCTTATCGAAAGTCGGGGAAGTCAATACATAGTTCACGTCGCCCGGACAAGCCGGATAGAAGCCCATCATGGAGAAAATAGCCCAAGCGGACATCGTGCCTGTATCCTCGTTACCCGGGACACCGTTCGGGGCGTTATGATAGCAATCCTTCAACAACTGACGGACCAACTTCTGGGTACGCCAAGCCTCTCCCTTGAAATAGCTAAACAAATAAGGATAAGCGATATCTGGCTCGTTGGCGGGATCATAATTGCCGTCATCGAATACCTTCTGCAAATGATCGACAAATTTCTTATCGCCTCCCATCAATTTGGCCAGTCCCTTGATATCGTGAGGAACATAAAACGTATAATTCCATGCGTTGCCTTCATGGAAACCGGGACTAGGCTCGAAGTTCTCGCCTTGTTTCGGATCGAACGGAGAGTAGAAAGTGCCGTCCGGCAAGATAGGACGCAGCGTTCCGAACTCCTTGCTATAATAATGTTTGTAACCTAAAGAACGATCACGGAATAACTTGGCATCCTCTTTCTTACCCAAGGCTTGAGCGAAATTAGCCAAGTTCCAGTCGGCGATATAATATTCCAGCGCATGAGATACGGAGTTATCGTATTGCTCACGCAAAGGAACATAGCCCTTGCTGAAATAATCGTTCGCGTCCGGACGAAGCAGGTTGAACTCTCCCGGGGTAGTAGCGCCTTTACGCATCGCCTCATAAGCGGTTTGCTCATCAAAGTCACGCAAGCCGCGCATCCATGCGTCTACGATATACGGGATCGAGGGATCGCCTTCCATCGTAAAGGTCTCACGTCCGTAAAGCTCCCATTTCGGTAACCAACCGTTTTCCCGATACATATCCAGCATCGTACGGATAATATCCAATTGACGCTCCGGATAGAGCAAGGTCATCAAGGTACTTACGTTGCGGTACGTATCCCACAAGGAGAAAACCGTATAACGGTTTCCGGTGGTATGGCCTACTTTCAGGCTCTCCATCATCGGGTACTCGCCGTTCACGTCTTGCAGGATATTCGGATGGATCAGCAAATGATACATACCGGTATAGAATATCGTTTTCTCGTCTTTCGTACCCCCTTCCACTTGTACCTTGGAAAGATCCTTGTTCCACATCGTACTAGCCGCCGTACGGACCTTGTCGAAATCGAAGCCGGGCTGCTCCGTATTCATGTTCAGGCGGGCGTTCTCGATGCTCACGTACGAGATACCCATCTTCACCTCGATAGCCTCGCCCTCGTCCGTATCGTAATCGAACCATACGCCGACATCGTCTCCGCTCATCTCACGGGTATAACTGGTATATAACTTATACTTGCCGGAGTAGATATCCCATTCGGCCTCTACCCCCTTCATCTCACGTTGTTTCTTCCAATAACCCATCTTCTTCGGGGCCTTGTTTACCTTCATCACGAAGTAAACCGGGAATACGGCCTGTGGATTATAGCAGAACGTACCTAAAAGCTTACTCCCCTCGATCTCCGTATCATTCACGATACGTACCGTGGCGCCGGTCTCGTTCGTCAAGCCCTCGCCTAGGTTCAAGAGGATATGGCTCTTCCCTTTCGGGAAGGTAAAACGGCTCAAGCCCGTACGCATGCTGGCAGTAGCCTCCGCCTTGATATTATACTTGGTCAAGGTATTGCTATAATAACCGGGGTGAGCCACCTCGTCCTTGTACTCACTGCCGTAAGCCTTATAGTCCACGTTCAACTCGCCCGTTGTCGGCATCAATAGCAAACCTCCCAGCTCCGGGCATCCCACGCCGCTCAAGCTACCGTGGGCGAATCCCGTAAAGAATTTATTGTCTGCCGAGTAAGGAGTAGACCACCATTGACTATCCTTGTCAAAACGATTCTTCTCCGACCCCATGACGTTGAAAGGAACCACGCTCATCATACCCTGCGGACAAACCGCGCCGGGATTCGTCGTACCGTAATTGCTCGTACCGATGAAGGGGTTCACATAATCTACCGGTTGCTGTGCCGTAGCGAACAGGCTACCACACAACAGGAAGGTCATTAGCTGTTTCTTCATTTGATAAATGTATTTTAGTTGATAATTAATTGATTCATACTTACCAGATCACGATCTCATCCGTGAAGATGAAACCCTTATTTGCCTCTTTTGCCTTGATACGGATATAACGGGCTTTCCAATCGCCGTTAAACGTATATTCCTGAAAAGACAGGTCTTTATCCGTATTGGATATCGTAGTAGGGATAACTCCCTGCGAGATATAGCTCTCCCCGTCTTCCGATGTCAGTAACTCCACCTCTCCCGGTTGGTACACGCCCGGGCCGATCAATTGCATAAAGCGGGACGATACCTTATGGATATCCGTCACCTCGCCCATGTCCACCACGCAATCCAAGTCATTCAAATAACCCTGCCAACGGCCGTCCAGATAAGTCAAGCCTCCCCTATAGCCGTCCAGCAAGGCGTTCATGCCACCCGCCATATAACCGCTATACAGCTTACTATTATAATGTATAGGCTTATTGATACCCCGGTGATAATCCACCTTCTTCTCGGTAGGCGTTCCTTGAAGCTGCCCGTCACGGAAGATAGCGGCCTTGATATCAGCGGAGTCTTTCACCACGATCGGGCCGTTATAGACCCGGGAAGAGGCGGCGGGAATAGAGCCGTCTGTCGTGTAACGTATCTCCGCCGGATATTTCTCCGCATCCAACATGACCTTGATCTCTCGCCGCAAGGTATCTACCTCCATCGTGGTCTCGATCTCGTCCGAGAGCGTGAACGTATTGATACCCATCCGTTGCAGAACCGGGATATTCGCATTCATACGAGGCTTAAAATCCTCCCAACTACGATCCTCTTGCGGAGTCCATCCGATCTCGGCGACCGCCAAGGCACGAGGGAACATCATATACTCCAGATGCTTCTCATCCTTGATATACTCCGTCCATGTATTCGCCTGTACCCCTAGGATATGCTTACTTTCCTCGGCAGTCAACGAATCCACAGGCACTGGATTATAACTGTACGCCCGCTTGATCGGCGTATAACCGCCGATGGCATACGGCTGTGTCTTCGGATCGGCTTGATAGAAATCGAAATACATATAACCACCCGGTGTCATGACCACGTCGTGTCCCATGCGGGCGGACTTGATTCCCCCTTCCTCGCCCCGCCAAGACATGACGGTAGCCTCCGGAGCCAAGCCCCCTTCCTGAATCTCATCCCAACCGATCAATTTGCGGCCTTTGGAAATCAGGAATTCCTCGGCACGATGAATCATATAGCTCTGCAACTCATCCACGTCCTTCATCCCATTCCGGCGCATCAAGCCTTGACATTTCGGGCAGGTCTTCCAAGCTCCCTTCCCGGCCTCGTCTCCCCCGATATGGATATATTCGGAAGGGAACAACTCGATCACCTCGGACAATACATCCTCCATGAACGTAAACGATTTCTCGTTGCCGATGCAGAAATCACCCGTCGTATAAGGTTTGCCGGCACAACTCAACTCCGGGTACGCCACGAACACCTCGTCCGAATGCCCCGGGAATTCGATTTCCGGTATTATATTAATATGCCGGGCCGTAGCGTAATCCACGATCTCACGGATATCTTCTTTCGTAAAATAGCCGCCATATGCCCCCGGAGTTCCTTCCGGCAGATACTTACGATCCTTTCCATCCCACCATTTCTGCCAATCAGATTCCGTACGGAAAGCCACGTCCGTAGTCAGTTTCGGATATTTATCCATCTGGATACGCCAACCACCGGCATCCGTCAAATGCATATGAAGCGTATTCAATTTATAATAAGACATGACGTTCAATAACTTCATCACCTCCTCTTTCGGGAAGAAATGACGGGAGACATCCAGATGCAAGCCACGATACGGGAAACGGGGATTATCTTGGATCGATACGCAAGGAATCCCTTTCGACGTATACAGCTGGCGCAACGTTTGTTCCCCGTAAAACAATCCGGATTTAGAGGCGGCTCTCAACTCGATCCCCTTCTCGGTCACGTCCAACGCATATCCTTCCGGATTCCCGCCATTAAAAGACTCATCGACCACGTAACGGATCGTACCCGATTGATCATTCCCGAATATGAGATTACTATCTACTTTGAAATAACCGCCAGTCACCTCGATATGGGCCGGCTTAGGGATTAAATTCACCTGCGGAACCTCCTTGGGAGCACAGGAAAAAAGTAGTGAGGAACAAGCGAGAGCAAGTCCGGTTACTTTCATGCAAGACCGTTTTGGCAACGTCATAATACTTATTTTTTAGTTGTGTTATTCTTGGTGCGTAAATATACAACAATAATAGACAATATCAAAAAAGCGGAAAGACTATCGTCTCCCCGCTTCAGAGTTATTTTAAGATGTATATCTTCTAAAATTAACGTCTAGGAATTGCTTCTTTTACAACCATCTGACGACCTTCGTACTCAGCTTGGTTTAATTCCTCGATAGCTTTTTGAGCCTCATCAACGTTAGGCATTTCAGCGAAAGCGAAACCCTTAGAACGTCTAGTATCACGATCAACAATTAACTTTACTGAATCAACAATACCATACTCTTCTAATACTTGTTGCAAATCAGATTCTCTTACTCGATAACTCAAGTTTCCAATGTAAATATTCATACGAAAAAAATTAAAAATAAATTAATAATAAAACAAGTGATGTTAGTGAAGATCGATTTCTAGAAGAATATATTATCATTACTGAGAATAGAAACTCGAAGATAAAGAGCAAGACAAACTATCTTTTGTTTGTTGCTACAAAGGAAAGCATTCTTTTTGGATTACCAACTATAAAACCTAATTTATTTTCAAAATAATTCACTTTATCTTCAGAAGACTACTTATATGAGCTAACGAGACTATCTGCGTGAACCGCATAAAAAAGAAGAGAATCTAATTAAAGATCCTCTTCCCTATTTGAAAAAGCCGCACTGTAGATGTGAACAAACTCCGTATGACAGGATTTGAGTGCTTTGCCACCTTTGTAATCCGCCGTGCTAAGCATACCCCGAAGGGTGCGGCCCGCCATTGGCGACAAGAGCTATGTCTCGGAATTAAAATAAACTGATGAGTTTCCCAATCGAACAAGTGCGGCTTAACTCATTCCCTGTTTATCTTTTTTCTTGTTACAAAGATATGTAATCGTATCGACATGACCAAACAAAAACAACAAAAAAAGAGCCTCCTTTTCGGGGAGGCTCTTTATTAACTATATAGCAAAAATCTTATTTTACTTTAGCTACGATAGCCTTGAATGCTTCCGGATGGTTAACGGCCAAGTCTGCCAAAACCTTACGGTTGATCTCGATACCGGCAGCGTGCAAAGCACCCATTAGGCGAGAGTAAGACAAACCTTCCATACGAGCGGCAGCGTTGATACGCTGAATCCACAAAGCACGGAAATTACGTTTCTTGTTACGACGGTCGCGGAAAGCATAAGTCAAACCTTTTTCCCATGTATTCTTCGCTACGGTCCAAACGTTCTTACGTGCACCATAATAACCACGGGTTAGTTTTAAAATCCGTTTTCTTTTTGCTCTTGAAGCAACATGATTTACTGATCTAGGCATAA
>OJMG01001506.1_pt1 | contig 21450 bp, 20 predicted proteins | sample 1597141 | NCBI WGS metagenome assembly OJMG01 (sample SAMEA2452119, study PRJEB22498) | human gut metagenome | biome: human feces; feature: human gut; material: feces | place: Australia | collected 2012 | reverse complement strand
GATGCCGACGCACTGTTTGTGCGCACGCGCACCAAATGCAACGCCACCCTGCTTGAAGGAAGCCGCGTAAAGTTTATCGCCACCGCTACGATAGGCACCGACCACATCGACCTGCCCTATTGCCGGGAAAAAGGTATCACCGTACGCAACGCTCCGGGCTGCAACGCTCCGGCAGTGGCACAGTATGTGTTTGCCACGATAGCCCGCTGGATGGAAGGCAAGCCGATGTCGCCCCACGAACTCACGCTGGGAGTGGTAGGCGTTGGCAACGTAGGAAAAATCATTGTACGCTGGGCACGTAACTTAGGTTTCAATGTGTTGGAGTGCGACCCGCCACGCCAACGAGCCGAAGGAGGCAGCTTCGTGTCGCTCGACGAAATTGCCCGTACTGCCGACATCATCACCTTCCACACTCCGCTGAACCGCGAAGGCATCGACCGCACGTTCCACCTTGCCGACAGCAAGTTTCTTGAAAACCTCGGCCGCTGCCGACTGCTCATCAACAGCTCGCGCGGCGAAGTTGTCGACAACGCGGCACTGCTTCGTGCTCTTGAAAACGGCAGTCTTGAAGCCGCAGCCGTCGACTGTTGGGAAAACGAACCCGACATCGACCGCCGTCTGCTCGACAAAGTATTTGTCGCCACTCCCCATATTGCCGGCTATTCGGCAGAAGGGAAAACACGCGCTACAGCCATGGCATTGGAAGCTTTCGAGAAATTCTATGGCGTAACCGTTGCAGGAAAACCCGTAGCCGAAGCTCCGAAACTGGGTGCCGACGTCAGCAGCCTTACGCAGATAGCCGCCACCTACAACCCACTCGACGACACCGCCACGCTGCGCCGCTCGCCCGAGACTTTCGAAGCCCAGCGCAACCACTACGCCCTCCGCGCCGAAGTGCAGTAAACCCTCCACAAACCCATATCTAAAACAATAACATACAAGCAAAAAAGAATGCGCCGCCGCATTTATAAGGTGCGACAGCGCATTGTCATTATTTCGGAAAAAATTTATTCTTGCATTGTAACAGTTCCATCAGGAGCAACATCAAATTTGATCTCATAATATACAATAGATGTGCTGCCTGCATTTGAAACAGTTTCATTTCCCTTTTCAACCACATTTACAGTAAATGTCGTCAAAAGATCCGGATTATATGTGTCACCGGATTTAGTAATATCAGATTCAATTCTGTATTCAGCAAGAGACTTGAAGGCATATTCTGCTGGAATTTGCTTTTTAGCTTCTTCCAACTGCTTCATAATTGTAGCAGCATCCAATTTCGTTGCATCGACTGCCACAACCTTTTCAAAATCCAAACCATTGTCGTACCAACTGTCTGGGGAAATTTTGCCTGATTTCCAATTCAATTCACCAATAAAAGGCTGAGTGAACACCTGACCGTTTTTCTTGACCATTTTAACGAAGATAGAGCCATTGTTCAAATTATTCTCAAGTTTACCACTACCGGTACCTTCACTCCATGACAATTCAATAATTTTCCACTCATCAGGTTTTACATTAGTTGTTACAATTTCTTTCACCTTGTCGACAGATTCAGGAGAATCCATCGCCAACTTACCTAAACCACTACCACAGGATGTTGCTACGGCAGCAAAAACAACTGCTGCAAACACTTTCAAAAAAGATTTTTTCATAATAAATTAGATTTTAATTAAGTATAATTTCTTCCATAACCTCGAATGAAACATTATGGGTTTTAGTAATTTACAAATTAAATAAATTAATCAGCCTCTCTACCGCAGCTGTGGTTAAAAAATCATAATAGTATTGTTTTTATTCCTGATTTCCACTGCAGTTTAAGACATAGACTAAATACATAAAACTTATATCAGCGACTTTTCATAAATAGCCATCACCTACAATCATCGCAACGTCACCATTCCTCCGCGCCGAAGTGCAGTAAAAACCGTTATCCAACCCGCGGCTGACATTTTCCGCCTGTTTCATAGTTTAAAACCTGTTTTATTGTCAAACTATAAGCATTTTCGAAAAATTTGGCAGAACGAAACAGGCTTTCTACCTTTGCACCAACTTTTGAAAGCAACAATTTATAAAAACGAAACAATGAACTTATTCCAAAGCCGTACATATTCAATGGCCGAACTGGTCCGCTCCCGCCGATACAGCTATCGCGGAGTGTATGTTCATTGGTTCACCGGATTCCAATAAACACATTCCCACGCAACCGCGAGGCACAAATCTTCATGCCTCCACAATCCGTATTTCATTTTATAAAAAAGCCGTCACCCTCGGGCAACGGCCTATAAGTTTCTACATTTCAAAAAATAGTTTTTCTATGTTCAACATTCTCGGAATGATGCTCAGCGGCATCGTTATCGGCTACTTTTTGCGCAATTTTTCCGGCGTGGGAAAAATACATAAACCCATCTTCATTACCGTCATCCTGCTGCTTTTCATGCTCGGGCTGTCGATTGGCATGAACCGTCTTATCATTGAAAATCTTTCTTCACTCGGCTGGCAAGCCATGCTTCTTGCCATAGGAGGAACCGCAGGCAGCGTACTGCTCAGCACACTTTGCTACCAACTGTTTTTCAGAAAGGAGGAAAAGAAATGAAAGACAACGCCATTATCATCACCGTATTTTTCATCGGCTGCCTTGTAGGTTGGAGCGGCATAGCTCCCGAAGCTATCAAGGAAAACAATCCGGCCATCTACATACTTTATGCCCTGATGTTCCAGGTCGGCATCAGCATAGGAAGTGACAAGAACCTGAAAACAATGGTCAAAAGCCTGCGTCTGAAAATGCTGCTGCTTCCGCTATCCACCATTCTGGGCACACTGCTTTTTTCGGCACTCATCAGCATCGTTCTGACACGCTGGACGGTGTTCGACTGTCTTGCCGTAGGCAGCGGATTCGCCTACTACTCGCTGTCGTCAATACTTATCACTGAACTGAAAGGAGCATCGCTCGGCGTTCAGGTGGCCGCAGAACTCGGCACGATTGCGCTGCTTGCCAACATTATGCGCGAAATGATGGCTTTGCTCGGCACGCCCCTGCTGGCACGCTTTTTCGGACGTTTCGCCCCGATTTCAGCCGCTGGAGTCAACTCGATGGACGTAATCCTGCCGACCATCACCAAATACACAGGAAAGGAAATGACCACATTCGCCATCTTCCACGGCATTCTCGTCGACATGTCGGTGCCCTTCTTCGTCACCCTTTTCTGCACCCTGTAAGCGACACTTACTTCAATTGATTATATTTTGTTTTCCCGGACGGTCCCCGCCCGGGTTTGTTTTTTTTTATAACCGCTACACTTTTCCGCGGAGGTCGTCTTTTGGCATGGCGGGGTCGTTGCCATCGCGGGTTGCCATGTAGTGAGGCGACATGATTTCGATACCCTCTTCGTTAAAGCGGTCCTGAATGTTCTGATGCAGGTTGGAATAAATCTGCGGCACGTTGTGCGCGTCTTTCACATAGGCGTTAATCTGATAAACGGGATACCAGTCATTCAATGCCGTTTCAAGCACAAACGGACGCGGATCGTCGACAACTCCCGGAGTATTGAGTGCAGCCTCAATCAGCATTTTATGAACCAGACGCCACGGCGCATCGTAACCGATAGTCACTTCGCTGTGAATAATAAGTCCATAAGAACGAGCCGACTCGCTGTAGTTCACCGTGTGCGACGACATGATAAAGGAGTTAGGAATCGTAATCACCTCATTTTTCGGTGTACGGATACGGGTAACAAGCGGAGTACGTTCCAACACGTCGCCCGTCGTATCATTCAGTTTGATGCGGTCGCCTGTCTTATACGGACGCATATAGGTGATAACCAGTCCGGCGATAATGTTACCGATAACCGTGCTCGAACCAAGCGATACAATCAAACCGACGAACACAGAAATACCCTGGAACACACCGGAACTTGCTCCCGGAAGATAAGGGTAAATCATAGCCACCATGAACGCATAAAGAAGGAAACGCACAATGTGGTAGGTAGGCAACGCCCAATCGGGATAGAACCCGTTGATTTTCAACCGCTCGCTTTCCACTTCACGGGCAAGGTAGCGCACAAAGCGCACCAGATATTTGATAGCCAGACAAATGACAATGATGGTAAACAGATTAGGAATATAGGAAACAATTCCCATCAGGATGCTTTTCACCGGTATCCACAGATAGCCCAACAGCGTATAGGCAAGTTTCTCGGTTTGCAGGAAAATGATGAACACAAGCGGAACCGTGAACAACAACTGCACGAGCATAAACAGATAGCGCGCCACGTTGGCGGCAAAGCCGAGCAGTGACACCTGCTTACCGGTATCCAGCAGTTCGTACGACTGTATCATAATCGGCTTCAGCTTTGTTTCCTTCAATTTCAAAATGCGAAGCCGCAATTTCCGATACAACCAGTTGGTCAGACGAATAAGGAAATACTGGCCGACAATAATCAGCAGCAGGTAGGCAATACGCTTCACCAGTTGCCACATGCCGTTTTCCTCTTTCATCTGAATGAGTTTATCCTTGATAATCAGGCATCTTTCCTGCGCCAGCTGTTCACGTGGCATTCCGGCCCACAGGGCATCCACGTCGGTCAGCGAAACAAGCACCGTGTTTTTATACATGATATCGGACACGATGTCGGATGTCATCACTTTCACGGAATCCGGTTCAAGCACCAACCGATGCCCCAGTTCCTCTATCAGTTCACGGTTCATTTCAGCCCGTTGCTCCGCTGAATAGCCGCCACGGTTCGCATAGAAATAGAAAAGCGTGTCGCCATCAACCACCAACGGAACGCCCGGAGTGATTTTCCGCAGCGAATCAATGCGATGGCGCTGTTCTTCCTTCTTGAAAGAGTCAGCAGAATGGTATAACCGCAACTGCATCACTTCGTCGTGGGCATACGCCTCACGTTGGCGGGCAAGTTCCAATTCACGCCGCAACGAATCGACAACAGACGACCCGCTCTTGCCGCTATCCACAGCTTCCTGCTGCGGAAGAGCCTTCTGAATTCTGTCCAACAACTGACTGTGGCAATCAATACTTCCCAACACTACAATCGCCACCAACACAACAAGATGCTTAATATTGCAGAAACCCATGACTTGTATATTTTTAAATATCCGCAAAGGTATCCATAATTCTTTCATGAAAGACAACTTTTTCGAAAATAATCGACAACAGACCTTTTCAAACTGACAGAAAAAAGCAACCCCGCCTGTCGACGAGGTTGCTCTGAAATATGTTGATATTGTTTTATTACTTATGTTGAGAGAAAAGCCACTTCATGAAATCCGAATAATTGAAGGCAGGATTCCAGCTTCCGTGGTTGCAGCCGGGGAATTCAATATATTCCACATCGGCGCCGGCAGCTTTCAATGCGCGGTAGGCATTACGCGAACCGTCAACCGGAACTACATTGTCAGCATCACCGTGGAAAATGCGGAATTTCACATTTTTGGCAGCAGCAAGTCGTGAAGCGTTGACTGTTCCGCAAATAGGAATAGCAGCAGCAAACACGTCTGGGAAACGGCACACCATGTCGAATGTTCCCATTGCTCCCATCGACAAGCCCATGATATAAACACGGTCGGTGTCAACATCCGCACGCGACAAATAGCTGTCGATAAGCTCCTTCAACGAAGCAAATACAGGAGAGATTTTCTGGTTTTTCGGCATCTTGTCGCTGTCGAACGATTCCGGACGACCGTTATATGCCCAATATCCATCAGGCGGACACTGCGGGGCAATGACAAATGCCGGGTATTCCATACGGTTCACCGGATTGAGGAACATTTGACCGCCGTGAACGAGCTGCTTTTCATTGTCCGTACCGCGTTCACCGGCACCGTGAAGGAAAATCACCAACGGATACTTTTCACCTTTCTGCTGATTTTCCGGTGTCAGCAGACGATAAGGCAGCGTGTCGCCGCGTTGTGAGATGTACTGCTTTTTTTCGAACTGTTCTGCTGCAAAGGCTGTACCTGCCACCAGTGCAGCCATTACGAGAGTAAGAAATTTTTTCATGTCTGTTACTGTTGTTTGTTTTGGAGTATTAAAGAATTTTTCAGTGTTCAAAGTTACAAAAACCTCAGCCAAACGCTACCATCACCCACCCGAAAATTTCATGAAAGCGGCTGACAGCGGTCTTCCCCTACAAAAAACCGTTGCTAATTTAGGACATTCATACAGGAAAGTGTAAATTTGCGTATTTTCATCAATAAGTAAAACGAAAACAATGGCAGGATTGAAAGCTTTGGCCAAAGATACGGCCATCTACGGATTGAGCAGTATCGTCGGCAGATTCTTGAATTATTTGCTGGTACCCATCTATGCCGCGGCTATGTCGGCAGAATCGGGCGGCTATGGAGTGGTAACGGAAGTGTATGCCTGGACGGCACTGCTGCTCGTCATTCTCACCTACGGAATGGAAACTACGTTTTTCCGCTATATGAACAAGGACGGAGAAAACCCGCAACGGGTCTACTCCACCGTATTGATAATGATAGGCTCCACATCGTTGCTTTTTGCTGCGCTCTGCATGGTGTTCCTGCAACCGATAGCCGATGCAATGGGCTATTCCGAGCATCCGTGGTATGTGGGCATGATGACACTCGTCGTAGCCATGGACGCTTTCCAATGTATCCCGTTCTCCTATCTGCGCTACAAGAAACGCCCCATACGCTTTGCGGCACTGAAGTTGCTGTTCATCGTGCTGAACATCGCGCTTAACCTTGTCTATTACGTATTTATGGACGGCAGCGACGTGTTCTATGCCTTCTTTTTCAATCTGGTATGCACTTCGTTCATCATGTTGCTGATGCTTCCTCTGCTTGACTTCCGGGGCGGTTTCGACGGTGCACTTGCCAAACGTATGCTCAACTATTCCTATCCGATTCTTATACTCGGCATTGCGGGCATCCTCAACCAGGTGGCCGACAAAATCATCTTCCGCCACGTCTACCCCGATGCCGCCGAAGCAAAGGTACAGCTCGGAATCTATGGCGCCGCCAGTAAGATTGCCATGATTATGGCCATGATTACACAGGCATTCCGCTATGCCTACGAACCTTTCGTGTTCGGCCACAGCAAGGACAAGAACAGCAAAAAGATGTATGCCGATGCAATGAAATATTTTGTCATCTTCACGCTGCTGGCTTTCCTCTGTGTGGTATTCTACCTCGACATTCTCAAATACATCCTTGCACCCGACTATTGGGAAGGACTGAAAGTGGTGCCTATCGTCATGATGGCTGAAATCTTCATGGGCATCTATTTCAACCTCTCGTTCTGGTACAAGCTCATCGACCAGACAAAATGGGGTGCCATATTCTCGTTCATCGGCTGTGCCGTGCTGATTGCCCTCAACGTTCTGCTTGTTCCCGTCTACGGCTATATGGCATGTGCATGGGCAGGAGTGGCAGGCTACGGGGTAGCGATGCTGCTGTCGTATTTTGTAGGACAGAAAAAATATCCTATCGACTACGACCTGAAGTCCATCGGACTGTATTTCCTCGTCACGTTCGCCCTGTATGCCGTGTCGGAATGGCTCCCGCTCGACAACACTTGGCTCCGCCTGGCTGCCAACACCGTGCTGCTCGCCTTCTTCCTTGTGTTCATCATTAAAAAAGAGAAATTCAACATTGCCAAATTCAGAAGAAGATGAAAATCTACGAACCGATTGACAGCAAGAATCTACTCAAAAGACTAAAGCATTATTTCTCCTGGTATTTCGACATGTCGGACGACCTGGAGGATAAACAGCAAATCATACAGACCATCAAGGAAGGTGTTTCGTTCCGCGGCACAAACGTCTACATCCTTATTGCCGCCATCTTTGTCGCATCGCTCGGACTGAATGTCAACTCGGCAGCCGTGATTATCGGTGCCATGCTCATATCCCCATTGATGGGTCCTATCATGGGAATGGGACTGGGCATCGGCATTCTCGACTATGCCCTTATCAAGCGCTCGTTCCGCAATCTGGCCATTGCCGCAGCCGTGAGCATCGTCACATCGGCCATCTATTTTCTGATTTCGCCACTGAGCGAAAACCGCTCGGAACTGCTGGCGCGTACCTCTCCGTCGGTCTACGACGTGCTGATAGCCTTCTTCGGCGGCTGTGCGGGCATTCTTGCCGTTTCGTCGAAGCAAAAGGGCAATGTACTTCCCGGTGTAGCCATTGCCACCGCGCTCATGCCGCCGTTGTGTACAGCCGGCTACGGACTCGCCACCCTGCAAATGAACTATTTCCTCGGTGCGTTCTACCTGTTTCTGATTAATTCCATATTCATCGGAACGGCAACGGCTCTGGGCACGAAATTCTTCCATTTCCCGCTGACACAGCATGCCGACACACGACAGACGAAAAGAGTATCGCGCATTGTCTATACCATCATTGTCCTTACGCTTATTCCGAGTATCTATCTGACGGTGCAGATGTTCCGCGAAAATTATTTCCGCGCGGATGCCAACCGTTTTATCGAGCAGGAATTTCATTTCCCGAACACCCATATCCTTGACAAGAAAGTGGAAATGCACAAGGGAAAAAAGAAAATCACCGTCACCCTCATCGGACAAGCACTTCCTCTCGACTCGCTGAAACTCGCCATGTATGAAAAAATGCAGAATTGCGGACTGGAAGGTGTCGACCTTGTCATCGAACAGGGATACTCACAGGATGAGCTTGACATCGACAAACTAAGTTCGCAAATGCTTAACGACATTTATCAGGCGAACCAACTGAAAATCGCCCAACAGGCGGCTTCCATCGATTCGCTCCAACGCATCATCAGAAATCTGACGCACCCTGCCACTCTTTCGTCGTCCATTTCTTCGGAACTGAAAGTGATTTTCCCGGAAGTGGAGGCCATATCCATGTGCACGAACATTTTTGCGAAAGAAGACGGCAGCGTAAAGACCGACACGGTGAACATTGCCATCGTCACACTCCGCCAACCGCTCTCAACTGCTCAGCACGACAAGCTGAAACGTTATCTGCAAGCACGCTCCGGCCTCGACGACGTTACTGTCATCGACTACAAGGGACACCTCTCATTTGACAAAGAATCTAAAAGCCAGAAAAAATGAAAATAGTAATACTCAACACTTCCGACTCTAAAGGCGGAGCCGCCATCGTATCGCTCCGGCTCATGCGTGCACTCTGTGCCGCCGGTATGGACGCGCGTATGCTGGTAGTCGACCGCCGTACCGATGACGAGCGTGTAGCCGTTGCCGGCACTCCCGAACAGTTGAAATGGGCATTCCTTCGTGAAAGGCTCGACATCTTTGTCCGCAACGGACTGCTGCGCAGCGAGCTGTTCAAAGTGTCGATAGCCAACAAGGGAGTCGACGTGCTTTCCCACCCATGGGTCAAGAATGCAGATATCGTGTGCATCAACTGGATTAACCAGGGCATGATGTCGCTGGCATCATTGGAAGCGTTGGGAAAAATGGGGAAGAAACTGGTGTGGACCATGCACGACATGTGGTGCCTGACAGGAATGTGCCATCATTCCTATGGTTGCGACCATTACCGCGAAAGCTGCGGAAAGTGCCGTTTCGTCCGTTTTCCCCACAGCCACGACCTATCTCACCGGACATGGAAGAAGAAACAGCGGCTCTACAGCCGTGCCGACTTCCACTTCGTGGCCGTCAGCAGCTGGCTTGCCGACCGTTTCCGCGAAAGTTCGCTGACAGCAGGAAAGCCGTTGACCGTCATCCCGAACGCGCTGCCGGTGGAACGTTTTGCCTACGATCGCTCGACAAACATTCCCGTCGGGAAAAAAGTGATTGCCATGGGCGCAGCACGCCTCGACGACCCGGTAAAAGGTTTTGAACTGATGACCGAAGCCGTCAACCATATTGCCACACAGCATCCCGAAAAGGCGAAAAACCTCCAGTTGCTCCTGTTTGGCTACATCCGCAATCCGGAACTGCTCACACAGCTGAAACTGCCCTACGAATGGATAGGTCCGGTATCGCTCGAACGCATACCCGAACTTTACCGTCGGAGCGACATCGTGCTTTCGTCGTCGCACTTCGAAACCCTTCCGACCACGCTTATTGAAGGGCAGGCTGCCGGATGTCTGGCAGTGGCATTCGACCACGGCGGACAGCGCGACATCATCAACCACCGTAAAAACGGCTATCTGGCAAAATATGCCGATACTGCCGACCTTGCCGAAGGTCTTCTTTGGGCTGCCGAGCAGACTGCCGACCGCGCAGCATTGCACTACAGTGTGGTGGAACGCTTCTCCGAGGCCCGCATTGCAGAAATGTATATCCGCCTTTTCGAACAGCTGTAAGCCACTTTCACGGCCCGCCCGCTCACCGTTGTCTGAAGATTTTTGTACCTTTGTCGTCTGAAAACTAACTGCAAACAAACAGAAGAATGGTTACGATTTTGTTTCACGATACAATTTTCGGCCCGATTCACAGCCGACGGCTCGGCACCTCGCTGGGCATCAATCTGACACCGAACGACGGGAAAATCTGCTCCTTCGACTGCATCTACTGCGAAGCGGGCTACAATGCCCAGGGAACAGGCACGACCGGAATCAGTCCGCGTGAGGAAGTGCGCACACTTCTGGAACAGAAACTGGCGGCGATGAAAGCCAACGGCGACCGTCTTGACGTGATAACTTTCTCGGGCAACGGCGAACCTACGCTGCATCCGGACTTCAACGGCGTTGTGGACGATGTCATCGCCCTGCGCGACCGCTATTACCCGCAAGTGAAAATCAGCGTGCTGTCAAATTCCACGATGATTGACCGCCCGGCCGTAGTGGAAGCACTGAAAAAGGTGGACAACAACATTCTGAAACTGGACTCGGCCATCGACCGCACCATGCGACTCATCGACCGCCCGGTGAACCGCAACTTCAACGTTGCCGACCTCGTTGAACGCCTGAAGCAGTTCAGCGGACAGTGCATCGTGCAGACCATGATGCTCCGCGGCGAACACGATGGCGAACGCATCGACAACACCACCGACGAGGAAGTGGAAGCCCTGCTTGCCGCCTATCTCGAAATTCGACCGATGGAAGTGATGCTCTACTCCATCGACCGCGCCACTCCGGAAGAAAACTTGCAGAAAGTGCCGAAAGAAGAACTCGAAACCATTGCCGAACGCTTCCGTGCGAAAGGCATTAAAGTACAAGTGAACTAAACGATGATATATCCCAGACCGTTAAAGCAGGGCGACAGCGTAGCCATTGTCTCCCCTGCCAGCAAAATCGACGCTAAATTGGTTGACGGCGCCTGCGCCACACTGGAAGCCTGGGGCTTCCGTCCCGTTGTAGGCAGCTGCTGCAAGGGCGAGTGCGGCTCGTTCAGCGGAACCGTCGGACAACGCCTCGGCGACCTGCGTGCCGCCCTTGAGAATCCCGACGTGCGTGCCGTATTGTGCAGCCGTGGCGGCTACGGCGTGGTGCAGATGATAGAACATTTCCGCGACTCCATGTGGAACAACGACCCGAAATGGCTGATAGGTTTCAGCGACATTTCCGCCCTTCATGCCGTGTCGGTTCATGCCGGCGTAGTCAGCGTCCATGCCTCCATGTGCAAACTCCTTACGGAACATCCCGACTGCCAATGCAGCCACACGCTCCACGACATACTGACCGACTATGAAGTGGCAGGCGATGAGCGCAACCGCGAAGGCAACGTCAGCGGAACCGTCACAGGCGGTAATCTTGCCGTGCTGTCAGGACTCATTTCAACGCCTTACGACCTGCTGAAAAAAGACCATATCCTTTTCATTGAGGACATTTCAGAAGCCATCTACCGCGTTGAGCGTATGCTCTATACCCTGCGCCTCAACGGAACGCTTGCACGTACCAAAGCACTGATTGTAGGACAGTTCACCGACTACAAACCCAGTGTCGACCACCAGTGCATGTACGATATGATTGAAAAAATGGTAGCCGACTATGATTTCCCCGTAGCCTACAACTTCCCCGTAGGCCACGTCGACTACAACCTCCCCATACTCGAAGGCGCACAGGCCGACCTCACCGTCACCAAAGACAAAGTCCGCCTCACCTTCAAGCGATAAAGAAAGTAATCGCCGAAAAACCGACCGCTCCGAGCCGTGTCCATCCACAGCCCGGAGCAGTCGTTTTTTTACAGTCAGCGTTTCAATCAGCTACTTATTTTTTTGCTCTTGTTTCATTCTTTTATATTCCGATTTCGTCAAAATACCCTCTTTTGCCTTTTCTATACTTTCTGCATCTTTATAGAAAATCCAATGAATAACCGGCCTGCCACCATATGCCGAAGAATAGGCTTGTTGGAATTGCCACCCTCTCTGTACCATATAATTGGCAGCATCTACCATACTATTAAAATTAATTTCTTCTCCACTTTCATCAACAAACTTAAGTTTGCTGCTTAAATCGCCCCAGAAATTATAAGAAGTATTTGTTCCAAAATCAAAAATAATTTTGAGCCCTGACGACAATTCTTTCTCAATGCCTTTAACTTCGCAATAATACCTCTGCTGAGCATAAACATGTCCAGATACAACAATCAAGCAAAATGCCAATAGCCATTTACCAAACAAACATTTCATTTTTTTCATCTTTCTGCAATTCTAAAGTGTTTGCTTACAAATATAAGTTCTATAATTTATCATATGAAAAAAGACTGTCACAAATTACGTTACAGTCCTATAAAAAGAATCAACGGTAAGAAGTCAAAATGTCTATAAAAAAGTCGTGGCGCTGTATTCACATACTGCGCCACGAAAAATGTACCAATTATTTAATCTCTACAAAACGTCTTCTACCGGTGTGTAAGGCAGGTTCCATGCTTCGGCAACGCCTTTGTAAACCACCTTACCGTTGACAACGTTCAAGCCCTCGAGCAACTCCTTGTTTTCCATACAAGCCTTGCGCCAGCCTTTGTCAGCAAGCTGCAACACATAAGGAAGTGTCGAGTTTGTCAGTCCGAATGTAGACGAGCGTGCTACTGCACCCGGGATGTTGGCAACGCAATAGTGTACGATGCCGTCTACCTCGTAAATCGGGTCCTGATGGGTTGTCGGGTGTGAAGTTTCAAAACATCCGCCCTGGTCAATGGCCACGTCGACCAAAACTGTACCTTTCTGCATCAGCTTCAACATATCACGAGTGACAAGTTTCGGAGCTTTTGCACCCGGGATAAGCACTGAACCGATAACAAGGTCGGCCTGTTTCAATTCTTCGCAAATATTATATTTGTTAGACATCAAAGTCTTCACATTCTTAGGCATCACATCGTGCAAGTAAGAGAGCCGCGGGATGGAAATATCACAAATCGTGACATCCGCACCTGTTCCGGCAGCCGTATAGGCAGCAGCTGTACCAACGATACCGCCACCGATGACGAGCACCTTAGCCGGCTTTACTCCAGGAAGTCCCCCAAGCAATACGCCCTTACCTCCGTGATGGCGTTCGAGGAAGTACATGCCTTCCTGAACTGACATACGTCCTGCCACTTCCGACATCGGAATCAACAGCGGCAACGTATTGTCGGCACGGCGAACTGTTTCATATGCACAGCATACAGAGCCGTTTTCAATCATAGCAAGAGTCAGCGGTTCGCTGCTCGCAAAGTGGAAGTAAGTGAACAGCAACTGATCCTTGCGGATAAGTTTATATTCAGCCTCTATAGGCTCCTTTACTTTTACAATCATTTCGGCAATGCCGTAAACTTCCTCAATGGTAGGAAGAATTTTCGCTCCGGCGTTGATATAATCCTCGTCACAAAATCCGCTTCCGTTTCCGGCAGTGGCTTGCACATAAACTGTATGTCCGTGATTCACAAGTTCGTGAACTCCAGCGGGCGTCATAGCGATACGGTTTTCGCTATTCTTGATTTCTTTGGGAATTCCAATAATCATCGTTTTGTGTTTTAAGTGGTTTTATGTTTATTATTAAAGGTTTCATATCAACAATGCCGCTCCGTAGGAAAGCCACATAATCACCAGAAGCACGTATGTTATTTCCTTACGTATAGGATAGCATTTATACGCCAGATATCCGCAGGCAATCATATAGACCGGAAACATCACCAACAACAGCCAGGTACTGTCGTCGCGGCTGGCAAAATCATATTCCATCATAAGGAATGGCCATCCTACAACCGGTAACACGCTTACCGTAACCAGTACAATCAGCCATATGGGCATCTTGGGTGTGTTGTCGTCTTTTTTTGATAATGTCTTGTGTCTTGTCATAGTCTGCGGTTATTTTTCGCCAACGTTTTTCTTCGGCTGACAAGCAGCCAGTTCCGTTAGTCAATCACAAATATACAATGAAGAACGTTTTTGATAAAAATAATTTCCAAAAAAATTTATGGCGCCCCAATAAATTAACATTTTAAAATTTCTTTTCAAATTTATGCACATATTTGCGCTTCAGCGACGGAAACAGAGCCAAATTCACCCCGCTCATACAGCCCAATCCAAAAAAATAGCTTACCTTTGCCGCAATTATCAACCATTTATTCCAAATTATGTCAACTTACACAGAAGACAAGAGAAAAGTGACAACTCGCCGCCTTATTGAAATGAAGCAGCGAGGAGAAAAAATCTCAATGCTGACAGCCTATGACTACTCAATGGCTAAGCTCATCGATGGCGCCGGGATGGACGTAATCCTCGTGGGCGATTCAGCATCCAACGTTATGGCGGGAAATGTCACGACACTTCCGATGACACTCGACCAAATGATTTACCACGGAAAATCGGTAATGCGTGCCGTATCGCGTGCGCTGGTAGTTGTCGACATGCCGTTCGGTACATACCAAGGTAACTCGAAAGAAGCACTTTCGTCTGCCATCCGCATTATGAAAGAAACACATGCCGACTGCATCAAGCTGGAAGGCGGCTCGGAAGTACGCGAATCCATCGAACGTATCCTCAGCGCAGGAATTCCGGTGATGGGACACCTCGGACTGACACCACAGTCAATCAACAAATTCGGTTCCTACACAGTGCGTGCCCGTGAAGAAGCAGAAGCACAGAAACTGATGGAAGACGCCAAGTTGCTGGAAGAAATCGGCTGTTTCGCACTCGTTCTTGAAAAGATTCCAGCTGAACTCGCTACGAAAGTGGCAAAAATGCTGACTATCCCTGTTATCGGAATCGGTGCCGGAGGCGGCTGTGACGGACAAGTATTGGTAATGCACGACATGCTTGGTATCAACAAGGGATTCTCACCACGTTTCCTCCGCCGCTATGCCGACCTGGGAACCATCATCAACGACGCCGTTGCCAAATACATCGACGACGTGAAGACCGGCGATTTCCCCAACGAAAAGGAACAATACTAAGCCGCACGGCTTACACACGATAGAAAAACGGTTGCAGATTCACACTCGATTCTGCAACCGTTTTTTCATATTCCCACATCATCTCCGCAAACCGTAAACTGTAAACCGTAAACACATAAAAAAACGCGGCCGGCTCGAAAGCCGACCGCGCGTTTTGAATTTATTGTTTTCGTTCTATTACTTTACCAATACTTTGCAAACTGTGTTGGCAGCCTTAACGATATAGAAACCAGCAGGAACATTTACTGTGCTTTCGCCAGCAGCAACGTTTACTGTTTCTACAGCCTGACCGGCAGCGTTGTAAACAACAACTGTGCAAGCTTCAGCAGCATTGATTACGATACCGTTTGCAGTAGCAACAACTGTTGTAGCGGCAGCAACTGCATCGTCAACACCTGAACCCGGTTCATTGAATGAGATAGGATAAGCCTGAAGATCTGTCTTGTAAACAGCAACTGCGCAAACTACGTCATATTCACCAGCAGCCGGAGTTTCTACGTTCCAAGCCTTCTGATAGTAAAGTGCCAAGCTACCAGTTGCATCAGTTACAACCTTGCCTGTTGCATCAACATTACCTGTAACGACAACCACCTTGTTCAAGTCAGACAAAGTAATTTCACCAGCCTTCATAGCGATCGGATAAGTCGGTACGTTCTGAGTTGCATCAGCAAATGATTCAGCTACCGGATACTGCATTTCTGGAAGACCGCTGAAGTTGGTATATTCACCCATAATACCAGCAGGAATTACATCACCTACATTGTATTTAGGAACTTGATTTCCATAAATCAACATAGCGCCGCCTTCTGCATCCTTAACATAGAGGTTGCTTGCGTTCTGATAAGTTACAGTCACAGGGAAAGTAAACTTATACATGATGTTACCGCCGTTAGCTTCACCTTCAGCCTGGAATTCAGCAAGGCTTGAAACTTCAGCCGGAGCAGCGATTTCGTAAGTAGCCGATACTTTGTCACTGTTGTCGATACCGTCTTTCTTAGCATAAGCAGAAATTGTGTATGAACCAACTTCGCTCAACACGATAGGAGCAGTGTATTCAGTTTCTGCACCGTCGTTGATTTGGTATACGATAGTAGCACCGTCAGTGTTGCAAGTAAGCGCTACGTTCTGTGTACCATAGTAAGAACCTTCGTCAAGGCTGAATTTAGGATTAGAACATTTTGTTACTTCACCCTCAGAATAAGAGATATTCAAGCTCATCACACGCAGTTGAGGCAATTTGCCTGCTTGATTCTTGTTGGCTGTAACAGAAATATTCACTTCATTATTGGCGATACCAGTCCAGTTTGCAGTCTTATCATCATAAGAGAAAACAAATGAACCTTCAGAAACAGGATATGCAGAAGCATCGTCACCGCAGTTCCATGTACCACCGGCAAGTGTAAAGTCAATAGCATTGATTGTTGCACCTTGAGGAGCAGCAATTGTCATTGTATTCTGAGAATACAAACGGACAGCACCTTCATCCTTACCTGTGGAGTTATTAATATATTGATAATAAGCAGGATCTGTTTGACCTCCGTTTTTTTCAAAAGAGAAAGTAAATCCTTCAGCTTCAAAAGTTGTCAAAACGACATTGCTATTCCCGCCCAACAAGTCAGCACAAGCGTCCGGGAAATGAACAGTCACCTCAGCTGCGTTCATGGCGAACAAGCCAGAAACAGCCATCAAAGAAGAAAGTAATAATTTTTTCATAAGACAAGTTTTTAAAAAAGAGTTAGACAACAAAAATATAAACAAATATTCAAAAAAGCAATACTCTATAAAGTCCTGTTCCTGAGCATATGAAACCGCATAGTTCGCAAGTTTATCAAAACAGATGCAACATGCGGAGCTTTACCCTTCTTTTCATGCGTTTGCGAAACTTATTCTCCTTTTTTGCTGTCAAAATGCAGTTTATAACTTTTTTGTAACAACTGCCTAAAACATCATTACCGGCCTTGTCGCAACAAAAAAAGACGCCTCCCCTCGCGGGAAGACGTCCTTACATTATGGATTTCAAGATTGCTCTTTAGTCAGCAAGACCAACTACCTCAACATCAAATACGAGAGTTTCGTTAGCTTTGATGCCGGCATAAGGTTGTCCTTCTACACCGTAAGCGAGGTCACCAGGGATGTAAAGGATGTAGTGAGCACCCGGTTTCATCATCTTCAAACCTTCGCCGAAGCCCGGAACAACACCTGAAGGAGAGAATACGCGTGGTTCGTCACCGCTTGTATCGAATTCCTTACCGTCGATGTGCTTACCTGTATATTTTACTTTAACACGGTCAGAAGCCTTGATAGTTACGCCTTCACCTTCAGCGATTACTTTGTAAACCAAACCGCTTTCAGTCTTTTTCAAAGACGGATCTTTCTTCATCTGTTCAGCGATATAAGCTTCACCGGCGTTTTTGTTTGCGATAGCTTCCGGAGATTTTGCCATCTTTTCTGTTTTGATTTTTTGAATCAATGACATTACCTGAGCCTGAGCAGCTTGAGGAGAAGCAACTGAATCAGCCAAGAAAGCGTCCTTGAATGCAGCAAACAAGAGAGCCTTGTCAATGTCAATGCTGTCTTGAGCAGCAAGAGCCTGAAGCTGACCTGTGATAGTCAAACCGATTTGCAAACCTTGGATGTAAGCCTTTTGAGTAGTGTCGGCAGCAAATGCAACCTGCATACCCTTGATGATTTCAGCCTTGTCAAGCTTAGCGCCTTCCGGAGCGTTCATCAATTCAGAACCAACACCATTACCCCACATCTGGCCGAAATAGTAAGCCAAAGAGTCTTCTTGAGTCTTCAAATCGCTTGTAGAACCGGCATTGCCTTTACAGCTAATACCTGTCAACATAAGTGCAGCAGCACCTAATAAAAACAGTTTTTTCATAATTTCGTTTAGTCTTATTTAGTTTGTTTATTTGATTACACGCAACAACTGGACATCGAAAATCAAAGTCGTGTCCGGACCAATCAGCCCGCCTGCACCGTTAGGACCGTAGGCAAGGTCAGAAGGGATATAAAGACGCCACTGGTCGCCTTCGTGCATCAGCTGCAAGGCTTCCACCCAACCCGGAATCACCTGAGTTACACCGAATGTAGCCGGAACACCACGTTCTACTGAGCTGTCGAACACTGTTCCGTCGATAAGTTTTCCGGTGTAGTGCACTTCCACACGGTCGTTGGCTGTCGGCTGCGCACCGTTGCCCGATTCGAGCACTTCATATTGCAAACCGCTGGCTGTAGTCTTCACTCCTTCACGTTTTGCATTTTCCGACAAGAAAGCTTCGCCTATTTCACGGTTCTGCTTGGCTGCTTTCTGATTGGCTTCCTGCATTTCCTTTTCCAGTTGCATGAAAAATTCCTGCACTGTCTGCTTTGCCTGCTCGTAAGTCATTTCAGGTTTTTTGCCTTCATAAACTGCGGCAACACCGTTGGCGAAATCTTGCACATTGAGTTCCTTGATGCCTGAGCCCATGAAATTGTGACCCATGCTCATACCCAATGCATAGCTTAGTTTGTCCATTCTATAAATTGTCTAAAATTGTTTATACCATCAGCCTGACCGCTCCCCGAAATACCTTTTCCGAATTACCGCCAAGCCATACATTTCCAAGCCACAAAGGTATGGTTTTCTCTCCGTCAATACACATTTTATTAATAAAAAAAACATAAAATCCGGCAAAACCGCTCTTTCTGCTGCCAAATCCCTCATACTGACAATATTTTTCTGCCACTCAACCTATTTTTTCTCCATAATGCCGACAAAGGGAACGAGATTTTAAGTAACTTTACCTGACAAACTCAAACATTCAACCACAAACAACTTACCCTCACAGATACTATGAATACTAAAATCTGCCTTGCGGGGTTTGTATGCCTGACTGCTACCGGTCCGGCACAAGCCCAAAATGCACCCGACCAACGGCCCAACATTCTGTTCATCATGTCTGACGACCACACGGCACAGGCCATCAGTGCCTACGGAGGTATACTCAGCACCGTCCTGCCCACGCCAAACATCGACAGAATCGGCGAGGAAGGAGTCCGACTGAACAACTGCTATGCGACCAACTCTATCAGTACCCCCAGCCGCGGTGCCATACTCACCGGACAATACAGCCACCGGAATCAGGTCTACACACTTCACGACCCGCTAAGTCCGTCACTGCCCAACGTTGCAAAAGAACTTCAATCAGGAGGCTACCAGACTGCCGTAGTTGGAAAATGGCATCTCCACGCCGAGCCGACGGGCTTTGACTGGTACAACGTTTTCCCCGGCCAGGGACGGTACCACAATCCGATTTTAATCGAAAAAGGGAACTGGGGCAGCGACCCGAACAAAGAAAAAGGCTACAAAGGCACAAAATATGAAGGCCACTCCTCCGATGTGGTGGCAAGCCAGGCTATCAGCTATCTGGAACACCGCGACAAGGACAAGCCTTTCTTCCTCATGTGCCACTTCAAGGCGCCTCACCGCCCATGGCAGCCGGCCGAAAGATTCAAAGATTTGCTGAAAGACGTCACCGTTCCCGAACCCGACAACCTGCTGGATACCTACGACGGCAAGGCCGCCTATAGCCACCAGCTCCACATGAGCCTTGAACACATGGACTCCACCGACCTGAAATGCGCTATTCCGAAAGGCATGACGCGCGACGAACAGCGCCGTTGGGCCTATCAGCTCTACATCAAGGACTATCTGCGCTGTGTAGCCGGAGTCGATGAAAACGTAGGCCGGATACTCGACTATCTGGACCAAAACGGACTGACCGAAAACACGATTGTCATCTATACCGGCGACCAGGGATTTTTCCTCGGCGAACACGGATGGTTCGACAAGCGGCTGATGTACGAGGAATCCATGCGGATGCCTTTCCTTATTCGTTACCCGAAAGAAATAAAACCGGGAAATGTCAATACCGACATCACACTGAATATCGACTTTGCTCCGACTTTTCTGGACTTCGCCGGTATCAAAAAGCCGGAATACATGCAAGGGGAAAGCTTCCGAAAGAATCTGACAGGCGACACTCCGGCAACCTGGAGAAAAGCCATGTACTACCGCTACTGGCAGAACGCCGATGTCTATCACAACGCTCCTGCCAACTACGGCATCCGCACCGACCGCTACAAACTCATCTTCTACTACGGAGAATCGCTGAACAAGCGCGGAACGGCCAAACGCTCCATTCAGCCGCCGGGTTGGGAACTGTATGACATGGTAAACGACCCCCACGAAATGACAAATCTCTACAACGACCCGAAATATCAGGACATTGTAAAAGAGCTGAAAAAGCAATTGCTGGAACTGAAAGAGCAGTATGGCGACAGCGACGACGCCTATCCGGTAATGCAGGAATTAACCGACAAATATTTTTAAACCCAAAGAGTCCGCACCGCAATTGAGTTCAAGCCCATGATTGGTAGCGCGATTACCGGTTTAGGGCTAATTACCGACAAGCTACGGCAGAATGTTTCAGACAATGGCATTCTGCCGTTTTTTTCGCAGAAAATTCGTCGCCGACGGCCGGTCTTTCAAAAAAAATCACTAAATTAGGAAGCACCTTAAAACATACGCCTATGAAAAAGGAACTCATATTCACACTGTCACTGCTGGAGTTCATCCTCGGCACAGGCTACCTCTACACGTCATTCTTCAGTGCCGACAGCCGGCACGAATGGAACTGGTTCACGGCCATTCTCTCCATCGTCATGGTGCTGTTTTTCGCGCTGCTTGCCCTACGACTGCTGACACCGCTGAAAATGAAGGGGTTGAAATGGACCCGCCATTGCCGAGCACTCGAATACCGCACCCAGTTTCCCGTCGGTATCCTGCTGTTTTTCGGCACACTGGCCATGCTTGCAGTCAACGAGTCGGCTGAAATGAAATATGTGTTTCTGGCGGCATTCGGACTTTCGGTTCTCGGCAAGGCGATGGTCAGAAAATACATGCACGAACATGTAAAATGACCAACTTCCTGATTTTTTCGCTAATTTTGGCAAATAATAATTTTAGGACTATGAATTTGCGAAACAATCTGATTATACTGGCAGCCGCATTATACACCATGTCGGGCTGCGCCTCTTCCTTCTAATTATACCGGAGATAAGATGTTATCTTATTTCGCTCGTATTAATTATTC
>OJMG01001474.1_pt1 | contig 21772 bp, 16 predicted proteins | sample 1597141 | NCBI WGS metagenome assembly OJMG01 (sample SAMEA2452119, study PRJEB22498) | human gut metagenome | biome: human feces; feature: human gut; material: feces | place: Australia | collected 2012 | reverse complement strand
TGGAAAACAAAATTCAAGAGTTGACCGATAAGATTTATCGTGAAGGCGTGGAAAAAGGAAACGAGGAAGCGCAGAGACTTATTGCGAATGCTCAGGAAGAAGCTAAGAAAATCATTGAGGATGCCCGAAAAGAGGCAGAATCAATTGTAAACTCCTCTCGTAAATCTGCTGATGAGTTAGCAGAAAATACTAAATCAGAGTTAAAACTATTCGCCGGTCAGGCTGTGAATGCGCTCAAATCAGAAATCGCTACAATGGTAACTGATAAGTTGATAACCGCTTCCGTGAAAGATTTCGCTCAGGATAAAGATTACCTGAATGCGTTTATCGTAGCATTGGCATCCAAATGGAGCATAGATGAACCTATCGTCATCTCAACAGCCGATGCGGAATCGCTGAAAAAGTATTTTGCAGCTCATGCAAAAGCTTTATTAGACAAGGGGGTGACCATTCAGCAAGTAAATGGTATCAAAACTCTGTTCACTGTTTCTCCGGCGGACGGTTCGTATAAGGTGAACTTCGGAGAAGAAGAATTCATGAATTACTTCAAAGCGTTCTTGCGTCCTCAATTAGTAGAAATGCTATTTTAAAAGAAGCGACTATGAGTAGTAAGTACTATTACTTGGTAGCAGGTTTGCCGGAACTTTCGCTGGAAGACAGCAAACTGAGCTATACAGTAGCCGATTTTAAAACTGAAATCTACGATGGATTGTCTGCTTCAGACCAGAAGTTGATTGACTTGTTTTATCTGAAGTTTGATAATGCAAATGTGCTGAAACTTCTCAAAGATAAAGAAGCGGAAATCGACAAACGGGGAAACTACTCTGCTGACGAACTCTCTGAATATATTTCTATTCTGAGAGAAGGCGGAGAAATCAGTCCTAAAGAATTTCCGGTCTATCTATCCACTTTTATTACTGATTATCTGAATACTCCGGCTGAAAGTACGGTTTTACACGAGGATCATCTGGCTGCTCTATATTATGAGTATGCGATGAACTGTGGGAATAAGTTCGTTTCTGCCTGGTTTGAATTCAACTTGAACATCAATAATATTCTTGTTGCATTTACTAGCCGTAAATTCAAATGGGATATTGCTTCCAACGTTGTGGGAAATACGGAAGTATGCGAAGCATTGCGTACATCGAGTGCCCGCGATTTCGGATTGTCCGGTGAGGTGGATGTGTTTGAATCGTTAGTGAAAATCAGTGAGATTACAGAACTGGTGGAGCGTGAGAAGAAGTTGGATGCTTTGCGGTGGAATTGGATGGAGGATGCTATTTTCTTCGACTATTTCACTATCGAACGTATTTTCGCTTTCCTGCTGAAGCTGGAAATGATTGAACGGTGGATTTCACTGGATAAGGAAAGAGGTAATCAGTTGTTCAGAAGCATTATCGAATCGCTGAAGAACGAAGTGCAGATTCCTGCAGAATTCAGATAATAAAATAAAAAAAATATATGGCAACAAAAGGAACTGTTAGTGGCGTTATTGCCAACATGGTGACCCTCGTCGTTGACGGACCGGTAGCTCAGAATGAGATTTGTTATATCTCGACCGGTGGTGATAAGTTGATGGCGGAGGTGATTAAGGTTGTAGGTTCACATGTATATGTCCAGGTGTTTGAAAGCACACGTGGACTGAAAGTGGGCGCCGAAGCCGAATTTACAGGACACATGCTTGAGGTGACATTAGGCCCGGGTATGCTATCGAAAAACTATGATGGTCTGCAAAATGACCTCGACAAGATGGATGGAGTTTTCCTGAAAAGAGGACAATATACATATCCGTTGGATAAAGAACGTGTATGGCACTTCGTACCCTTAGCGAATGTAGGTGACAAAGTGCAGGCTTCTGCATGGTTGGGACAGGTGAATGAAAACTTCCAGCCGCTGAAAATCATGGCTCCGTTCACTATGAAAGGAACGGCTACCGTAAAAACAATCATGCCGGAAGGTGATTATAAGATAGAAGATACAATTGCCATCCTGACAGACGAAGAAGGAAATGATATTCCTGTGACTATGATTCAGAGATGGCCCGTGAAACGTGCGATGACGAATTATAAGGAGAAACCGCGTCCTTTCAAATTATTGGAGACTGGTGTACGTGTGATTGATACGCTGAATCCGATTGTGGAAGGTGGTACGGGATTTATCCCCGGTCCGTTCGGTACTGGTAAAACAGTGCTTCAGCACGCTATCTCTAAACAGGCGGAAGCGGATATCGTTATCATTGCGGCTTGTGGTGAACGTGCCAATGAGGTGGTGGAAATCTTTACCGAGTTCCCCGAACTGGTAGACCCGCATACGGGACGTAAGTTGATGGAACGTACTATCATCATTGCGAATACTTCCAACATGCCGGTAGCTGCCCGTGAAGCATCTGTATATACAGCAATGACACTGGCGGAATATTACCGTTCCATGGGATTGAAAGTCTTGTTGATGGCAGATTCTACTTCCCGTTGGGCACAGGCTTTGCGTGAGATGTCCAACCGTATGGAAGAATTGCCTGGGCCGGATGCTTTCCCGATGGATATTTCGGCTATTATCTCCAACTTCTACGGTCGTGCGGGATATGTAAAACTAAGTAATGACGAAACGGGTTCTATTACGTTTATCGGTACGGTATCTCCTGCGGGTGGTAACTTGAAGGAGCCGGTGACTGAAAATACGAAGAAAGTAGCCCGTTGTTTTTATGCTTTGGAACAGGATCGTGCGGATAAGAAACGTTATCCGGCAGTGAATCCGATTGATTCTTATTCAAAATATATCGAATACCCGGAATTTGAGGAGTATATCAAAGGTCATATCAACGATGAATGGATTGGAAAGGTAAACGAACTGAAAACCCGTTTACAGCGCGGTAAGGAAATTGCCGAACAGATCAATATCCTCGGTGATGATGGTGTACCGGTAGAATATCATGTGATTTTCTGGAAATCAGAATTGATTGACTTTGTTATTCTGCAACAGGATGCTTTTGATGAAATTGATGCGGTAACTCCGATGGAACGTCAGGAAGATATTCTGAACATGATAATCGACATCTGTCATACGGAATTTGACTTTGATAACTTCAACGAAGTAATGGATTACTTCAAGAAGATGATTAATGTCTGTAAGCAGATGAACTACTCGAAGTTCAAATCGGAACAGTATGAAGGATTCCAGAAACAACTGAAGGAATTGATTGCCGAAAGAAGTGTCAATTCATAATCTTTAATTTATAATTTTAATTATCAAAGATGGCAACAAAAGCTTTTCAAAAGATATATACCAAGATTACTCAGATTACCAAGGCTACTTGTTCGCTGAAAGCGACAGGAGTAGGGTATGACGAGCTTGCCACTGTGGACGGTAAACTGGCACAGGTGGTTAAGATTGCCGGTGACGATGTCACTTTGCAGGTATTTGAAGGTACGGAGGGTATTCCGACCAATGCCGAAGTAGTATTCCTCGGCAAATCGCCTACATTGAAAGTGAGTGAGCAGCTGGCCGGACGTTTCTTCAACGCTTTCGGTGATCCGATTGATGGAGGTCCGGACATTGAAGGACAGGAAGTGGAAATTGGCGGTCCGTCTGTGAACCCGGTTCGACGTAAACAGCCGTCGGAACTGATTGCAACGGGTATTGCCGGTATCGACTTGAACAATACACTGGTATCGGGTCAGAAGATTCCGTTCTTTGCCGACCCCGACCAGCCTTTTAATCAGGTAATGGCAAATGTAGCCTTACGTGCTGAAACGGATAAGATTATCCTCGGAGGTATGGGTATGACGAATGACGACTACCTGTACTTTAAGAATGTGTTCTCTAATGCAGGTGCGCTGGACCGTATCGTGAGTTTCATGAATACGACCGAAAATCCTCCGGTAGAACGTTTGTTGATTCCGGACATGGCATTGACTGCTGCAGAGTATTTTGCAGTAAATAATAATGAGAAAGTGCTGGTGCTATTGACGGATATGACGAGCTATGCGGATGCGTTGGCAATTGTATCTAACCGTATGGACCAGATTCCTTCGAAAGACTCTATGCCGGGATCGCTTTACTCGGATTTGGCAAAGATTTACGAAAAGGCGGTGCAGTTCCCTTCCGGTGGTTCAATCACTATTATTGCGGTGACTACTTTGTCTGGTGGAGATATTACGCATGCTGTACCTGATAATACGGGTTACATCACTGAAGGTCAGTTGTTCCTGCGTCGTGATAGTGATATCGGTAAGGTAATTGTTGACCCGTTCCGTTCATTGTCTCGTTTGAAACAGCTGGTAACCGGTAAGAAGACACGTAAGGACCATCCGCAAGTGATGAATGCCGCTGTACGTCTGTATGCCGATGCCGCTAACGCTAAGACGAAGATGGAAAATGGTTTCGACCTGACCAACTACGACGAACGTACGTTGGCTTTTGCGAAGGACTATTCCAATCAGTTATTGGCTATTGATGTCAATCTTGATACTACTGAAATGCTGGACGTTGCCTGGGGCTTGTTCGGTAAATATTTCCGTCCGGAAGAAGTGAATATCAAGAAAGACTTGGTGGATCAATACTGGCCGAAACAAAATAATTAGACAATTAGACGATTTGCTATTAGGATGATAGTGGACGGATTATATATGTATATAAGAAGTAATTTCAATCGTCTGATCGTAAATTGTTAAATTAGTAAATCAACGAGATGGCTATAAAGTTTCAATATAACAAAACCTCTCTTCAGCAGCTCGAAAAGCAACTGAAAGTGCGGGTGCGTACGCTTCCTATTATTAAGAATAAGGAAAGCGCCCTCCGCATGGAAGTGAAACGCTGTAAAACGGAAGCTGCCGATCTGGAGGATAGGCTCGAACAACAAATTCAAGCCTATGAAGCCATGTTCGCCCTTTGGAATGAGTTTGACGCTTCATTAATAAAGGTGAATGATGTTCATCTTGGCGTGAAAAAGATTGCAGGTGTGCGCGTACCGTTGCTCGAAAATGTAGAATTCGAGATACGTCCGTACAGTATGTTTAATGCTCCCAAATGGTATGCCGACGGTATCCATCTATTGGAAGAGCTGGCTCATACGGCAATTGAACGTGAATTTATGCTCGCCAAGCTGAACTTGTTAGAACATGCAAGGAAAAAGACCACTCAAAAGGTGAACCTTTTTGAGAAGGTGCAGATACCGGGTTATCAGGATGCATTGCGAAAGATCAAACGATTCATGGAAGATGAAGAAAACTTGTCGAAATCTTCGCAAAAGATCATGAAGTCCCATCAAGAAAAAAGGAAGGAGGTAGAGGCATGATTACAAAAATGAAGAAACTCACATTCCTGGTTTATCACAAAGAGTATGAAGAATTCCTGAACAGTCTGCGTGAACTTGGGGTAGTCCATATTGTGGAGAAACAACAGGGGGCTGCTGATAACACGGAGTTGCAGGAGAATATTCGTCTTTCCAATCGCTTGGCGGCTACCTTGAAGTTGCTTCAGAATCAGAAGCATGAAAAGAATGCTGTAATTGCTACGGAAGGTGGAACGGCTGCCCGTGGTATGCAAGTGCTGGACGAAGTGGATGCCCTGCAAACAGAGCATGGAAAGCTGTTGCAGCAGTTGCAAAGCTATGCCAAAGAGAAAGAAGCGCTGGAAGCCTGGGGTAACTTTGAACCGGATAATGTTCAGAAACTGAAAAATGCCGGTTATGTAATCGGTTTTTATAGCTGTTCGGAAGGAAATTACAAGGAAGAGTGGGAAACGGAATACAATGCAATGATTGTGAACCGTATCTCTTCTAAAGTATTCTTCGTGACTCTGACGAAAGGCGGGCAGGAAGTGGATTTGGATGTAGAACAGGCGAAATTACCTGCATACTCTTTGGCACACCTTGAAACGCTTTACAATACGACCGAACAGGCCGTTGAAGAGAATGAAAAGAAGCTGGTTACGCTTTCCGAAACAGAAATTCCTTCCTTGAAGGCTGCTCTGAAAGAGTTGCAAAGCCAGATTGAGTTCTCTAAGGTGGTGTTAAGTTCCGAACAGACTGCCGGTGACAAACTGATGTTAATTGAAGGATGGGCACCTGCATTCAGTCAAGTGGAAATAGAGGCTTACTTGAATGACGCACATGTATATTATGAGATTACCGATCCGATGCCGGGCGATAATGTTCCTATTCGATTGAATAATAAGGGATTCTTTGCCTGGTTCGAACCGATCTGTAAGTTGTATATGCTTCCGAAGTATAATGAATTGGACTTGACTCCGTTCTTTGCCCCGTTCTTTATGGTCTTTTTCGGACTTTGTCTGGGAGATTCCGGATATGGGGTGTTCCTGTTCCTGGGAGCTACGGCCTATCGGTTGATGGCGAAGAAAGTGACTCCGTCAATGAAGTCGATCATTTCATTGATACAGGTATTGGCTGCTTCAACATTCTTTTGCGGTTTGCTGACAGGTACGTTCTTCGGAGCGAATATCTACGATTTGAACTGGCCGATTGTTCAACGTCTGAAACATGCCGTCTTGATGGATAACAATGATATGTTCCAATTATCGTTGATATTGGGAGCTATTCAGATACTATTCGGTATGGTGTTGAAGGCGGTGAATCAGACCATTCAGTTTGGCTTCAAATATGCAGTGGCAACTATCGGATGGATCATCCTGCTGGTTTCCATGGCAGTTTCGGCTTTGTTGCCGGAGGTAATGCCGATGGGAAGTACAGTGCATTTGGTTATTCTGGGTGTTTCGGCTGCTATGATCTTCCTTTATAACAGTCCGGGAAAGAATGTTTTCCTGAATATCGGACTGGGATTATGGGATTCATATAATATGGTCACCGGTTTGCTTGGCGATGTATTGTCTTACGTTCGTCTGTTTGCCCTCGGACTTTCCGGAGGTATTTTGGCGGGAGTATTCAACAGCCTGGCAGTAGGTATGAGTCCGGATAATGTAATAGCAGGCCCGATTGTTATGGTACTGATTTTCGTTATCGGTCATGCCATCAATATCTTTATGAATGTGCTGGGTGCAATGGTTCACCCGATGCGTCTGACGTTCGTTGAGTTCTTCAAGAACTCCGGATATGAAGGAGGCGGTAAAGAGTACAAACCGTTCAGAAATTGAAAATTTGAAGATTAAGAATTAGAAATTGAGAATTAATATTTTAAGAATTAAACAATAAAAAATAGAATAAGATTATGGAAATGAATTTGTTTATCGCCTACATTGGCATCGCGATTATGGTTGGTTTGTCGGGCATCGGTAGTGCTTACGGAGTAACTATTGCAGGTAATGCTGCTATCGGAGCATTGAAGAAGAATGATAGTGCATTCGGTAACTTCCTGGTATTGACAGCTCTTCCGGGTACACAGGGTCTTTATGGTTTTGCAGGTTATTTCATGTTTCAGACAATCTTCGGTATTTTGACTCCTGAAATTACACCTATCCAGGCATCAGCAGTGCTTGGTGCAGGTATTGCTCTGGGATTGGTTGCTTTATTCTCCGCTATCCGTCAGGGACAAGTTTGTGCAAACGGTATCGCAGCAATCGGACAGGGACACAATGTATTTAGCAATACGTTGATTCTTGCCGTATTCCCCGAACTCTATGCAATCGTTGCTTTGGCTGCAACCTTCTTGATTGGTAGCGCACTCGTTGCATAATTTTTAGCAAGAATATTTCCTATAAAGGACTTTCAATCCCCTTGTACATGCTGCTTTGCATGTGCAAGGGGATATTCTTTTTTCATTGTTAGACAACGTTTCTTTCCTCTTCTTAACTCATATTTTTTGTATAAAGTATTATTTTTCAAAGAATAATGTGTACTTTTGCACTCGCATACTAAAAAGAGTTTTAATATATTATATGGTAAAAGATTTATTAACCCCCGATTATATCTTCGAGTCCAGCTGGGAAGTATGTAATAAAGTGGGAGGGATATATACCGTCTTGTCGACACGGGCAAATACATTACAGGAAAAATTCCGCGACAGAATTTTCTTCATAGGTCCTGATGTGTGGCAAGGAAAGGAGAACCCTCTATTCATCGAGTCGGATAACCTATGTGCTGCCTGGAAAGAGCATGCGCTTGAGAAAGACGAACTTTCTGTCCGTGTGGGACGATGGAATATCCCCGGTGAACCCATAGTCATTCTTGTTGATTTCCAACCTTTTTTTGAAAAGAAAGACGATATATACACAGAAATGTGGAATCGTTATCAAGTAGATTCGTTGCACGCCTATGGCGATTACGACGAGGCTTCTATGTTTTCCTATGCCGCAGGAAGAGTGGTGGAGAGTTTCTATCGCTACAACCTGACGGAAACGGATAAGGTGGTATATCAGGCACATGAATGGATGACTGGAATGGGAGCACTTTATGTACAGGAAGCTGTGCCGGAGGTTGCTACTATTTTTACGACCCATGCTACGTCTATCGGTCGTTCCATTGCCGGCAATAATAAGCCGTTGTATGACTATCTGTTTGCTTATAATGGCGACCAGATGGCACAGGAACTGAACATGCAATCGAAACACTCGATTGAGAAACAGACTGCACATTATGTAGACTGTTTTACTACGGTGAGTGAAATAACCAATAATGAATGCAAGGAATTACTGGATAAACCGGCAGATGTTGTTCTGATGAACGGTTTTGAAGATGATTTTGTGCCGAAAGGAAGCACGTTTACCGGCAAGCGTAAGCGCGCACGTACCTTGATGCTTAGTGTTGCCAATAAATTATTGGGAACAAATCTGGGTGATGATACGTTAATTGTCGGAACCAGTGGGCGATATGAGTTTAAGAATAAAGGTATTGATGTTTTTTTGGAATCATTAAACCGCTTGAACAGGGATAAGAAACTACATAAGAATGTGTTGGCATTCATCAATGTACCCGGTTGGGTGGGAGAGCCTCGCGAGGATTTGCAGGCACGTTTGAAGAGCAAAGATAAGTTCGACACTCCCCTCGAAGTACCGTTTATCACTCATTGGCTGCATAATATGACTCATGACCAGGTGTTGGACATGTTGAAATATCTGGGAATGGGCAATCGTCCGGAAGATAAGGTAAAGGTGATTTTTGTTCCTTGTTATCTGGATGGTCGTGATGGTATCATGAATAAAGAATATTATGATATATTGCTGGGGCAGGATTTGAGTGTCTATGCTTCTTATTACGAACCGTGGGGATATACTCCGCTGGAAAGTGTAGCTTTCCATGTGCCGACAATCACTACGGATCTGGCAGGATTCGGACTTTGGGTAAACAGCCTGAAGAACCAGCATGGCATTAATGATGGAGTGGAAGTGCTGCATCGTTCGGACTATAATTATTCGGAAGTGGCGGATGGTATCAAAGATACGATTACGTTGTTTGCGGATAAGACTGATAAAGAGGTGAAGGAAATCCGTAAGCGTGCTGCTGAAGTTGCAGAGCAGGCTTTATGGAAGCACTTTATACAATATTATTATGAAGCTTATGATATCGCTTTGCGTAAGGCAAGGATACGTCAGTTGAGTTAAGAAAGAAATTATTTATCAATAAGTAAACGAAAACATTATGAAAATCAAAGTTAGTAATGTGAATACTCCCAACTGGAAAGAGGTTACTGTGAAATCACGTATACCGGAAGAGTTGGAGAAGTTGTCTGAAATCGCACGCAACATTTGGTGGGCATGGAATTTTGAAGCGACTGAACTGTTTAGAGATCTAGATCCGGAACTTTGGAAAGAATGTGGACAGAATCCAGTACTGTTGTTGGAACGTATGAGCTATGAGAAGCTGGAAGCGCTGGCAAAAGACAAGGTGATTCTAAGAAGAATGAATGAAGTTTATACGAAATTCAGAGATTACATGGATGTGAAGCCGGATGAGCAACGCCCATCTATAGCTTATTTCAGCATGGAATATGGCTTGAGCAGCGTCCTGAAAATATATTCCGGTGGTCTGGGCGTATTGGCTGGTGACTATCTGAAAGAGGCTTCCGACAGCAATGTTGATTTGTGTGCGGTAGGTTTCTTGTATCGTTACGGCTACTTTACTCAAACGTTGTCTATGGATGGACAGCAGATTGCCAACTACGAGGCACAGAACTTCGGTCAACTTCCTATTGAACGCGTAATGGATGCCAATGGTCAGCCGTTGATAGTTGACGTTCCTTATCTTGATTATTTTGTTCATGCAAACGTATGGCGTGTGAATGTTGGACGTATTTCTTTGTATCTGCTTGATACGGATAATGAAATGAACAGCGAATTCGACCGTCCTATCACTCACCAGCTTTATGGTGGTGACTGGGAAAACCGTTTGAAACAGGAAATCTTGTTGGGTATCGGTGGTATCCTGACTCTGAAAGCTCTGGGTATCAAGAAAGATGTTTATCACTGTAATGAAGGACATGCTGCACTGATCAATGTTCAGCGTATCTGTGACTATGTGGCTACCGGTCTTACTTTCGATCAGGCCATCGAGCTTGTTCGCGCTTCTTCTCTTTATACGGTTCATACTCCGGTTCCTGCCGGACACGACTATTTCGACGAAGGCCTTTTCGGCAAGTATATGGGAGGATATCCTGCTATGATGGGTATTAGTTGGGACGATCTGATGGATCTCGGACGTAATAACCCGGGTGATAAGGGCGAACGTTTCTGCATGTCTGTGTTTGCCTGCAATACTTCTCAGGAAGTAAATGGTGTGAGTTGGTTGCATGGAAAGGTTTCTCAGGAAATGTTCTCTTCTATCTGGAAAGGCTATTTCCCGGAAGAGAGTCATGTGGGTTATGTTACCAATGGTGTCCACTTCCCTACATGGAGTGCTACGGAATGGAAGCAGTTGTATGCGAAGTATTTCAATGAGAATTTCTTGTATGATCAGTCTAATCCGAAGATTTGGGAGGCTATCTATAATGTGGCTGATGAAGAAATCTGGAAGACCCGTATGACCATGAAGAACAAGCTGGTAGACTACATCCGCAAGCAGTTCCGTGAAACATGGTTGAAGAATCAGGGTGATCCTTCACGTATTGTGTCTCTGATGGATAAGATCAATCCGAATGCGTTGCTGATTGGTTTCGGCCGTCGTTTTGCTACATACAAACGTGCTCATTTGTTGTTCACCGATTTGGAGCGTCTGGCTAAGATCGTTAATAATCCCGATTATCCGGTACAATTCCTTTTCACTGGAAAAGCTCACCCGCATGATGGTGCTGGACAAGGCTTGATAAAGAGAATCATCGAGATCTCCCGTCGTCCGGAATTCTTGGGTAAGATTATTTTCCTTGAAAACTATGATATGCAGTTGGCACGTCGTCTGGTATCCGGTGTTGATATCTGGCTGAATACACCGACTCGCCCGCTCGAAGCATCCGGTACATCGGGTGAGAAGGCATTGATGAACGGTGTGCTTAACTTCTCCGTACTTGACGGATGGTGGCTGGAAGGCTATCGTGAAGGTGCAGGATGGGCGTTGACAGAAAAGCGAACTTACCAGAATCAAGATCATCAGGATCAGCTGGATGCTGCTACTATCTACAGCATTCTTGAGACGGAAATTCTACCGTTGTTCTATGCACGCAACAAGAAAGGATTCTCTGAAGGCTGGGTGAAGACAATCAAGAATTCTATTGCGCAGATTGCACCTCATTATACGATGAAGCGTCAGCTCGATGATTATTATAGCAAGTTCTACACGAAAGAAGCCAAACGTTTCCAGATGTTGTCTGCCAATGACAATGCCAAGGCAAAAGAGATTGCAGCATGGAAGGAAGAAGTGGTTGAGAAATGGGATTCAATTGAGGTTGTATCTTGTGAGAAGACAGAAGAACTTGTAAAAGGCAGCATTGAAAGCGGAAAAGAATATACGATTACTTATGTTATCGATGAGAAGGGCTTGAACGATGCAGTAGGACTTGAATTGGTGACTACTTATACAACGGCTGACGGTAAACAACATGTTTATTCTGTAGAACCGTTCAGTGTCATCAAGAAAGAGGGGAATTTGTATACATTCCAGGCTAAACACAGCTTGTCTAATGCAGGAAGTTTCAAGGTATCTTACCGTATGTTCCCGAAGAATCCGGATCTGCCTCACCGTCAGGATTTCTGTTATGTACGTTGGTTTGTGTAATCAATCGGTATACCGATAAAGCATCATAAAAACAGCCCTTGCAGTTTGATTTGCAAGGGCTGATTTTTTTGTGTATTCTCTTGAGAATCGACTTTTATTTCTTCAGTGCTTCGGCAATCTTTGTTTGCAGTTCTTCTCCGTGTAAACCACGGGCAATGATTGTTCCTTCACCGTCAATCAACATGGTATGAGGAATACTGTTTACGGCATACAACTGTGCGCCTTCACTGTTCCAGTATTTCAAATCGGACATCTGCGGCCATGTCATTTTCAGTGTTTTAATAGCTTCTTTCCAAGAGTCGGCATTCTGATCGAGTGATACGCCTACGATTTCGAAGTTCTTACCTTTGTATTTTGCATAAGCTTCTACTAAGTTCGGCATTTCACGACGACAAGGACCGCACCAGCTTGCCCAGAAGTCTACAAGAACTACTTTCCCTTTTCCTGCATAGTCCGACAACTTAACAGATTTTCCGTCAGGAGTCTGCATTTCGAAATCGATGAATTTCTGTCCGACGGCTGTTTTCTTTTGCTTTTCAACCATCTCTTTGATTTTTACGATGGCAGCATCGTTTTGGAATTGAGCCGGAATCTGTTGCAATAAAGCATCATTTTCTGCTGTTTCCATGCTGTAATAGTTCATCTTGAACAAGTGGATACCTACCGGATTGGTGATGTTTTTTTTGATTCCCTCTTTATAAACTTCTCCCAATTCATTCTGAAGACCTTCGAGTGCTTTCATGTTTTCAGCCCTCTGTTCTTCGGTCATGTCGGCATTTCCCATGGATTCGTAAATGGGTTGTGCTTTCTGATTGAGCGCGTTGATCTTGTTGCGTATTTCCTGGTAGGCGTCGTTGTTGGCTGTACCGGTTGCCGAATCATTGTTTTTAGTCAGAGCGATATTGATTTTTCCGTTTTCAAGGAAGAAGTCCATAAGCATTGCTTCATTTCCTGTGCCGGATGTTACATAGCGGTTTACGGCAGAGTCCTGCACGCCTTCGAATGTAAATGTACCGTTCTTTATAATGGCAGTATCCAGTTTGCTGAGTTGTCTGCCTACTACTTCCTGTAAAAATACAGTGTCACCGTCGGCTGCTCCCTCTACTGTACCGGTAATGACATAGCCTGGTTTGTTTCCGCCGCAAGCCACCATACCTAAAGCGGCGGCAGCAACGAACAAATAAGTTAACTTTTTCATGCTTTCGTAAAATTAGTGAATAAATATTTATGCAAAGATAGATTATTTTTCAATCTTTCGGAGGAAAACTCTGTTATATTAGATTAACACGTAGGAGGAAATCGTAGAAATGTGTACCTTTGCACCCCAAATTAGTATGAATATGCAAGAAAACAATTACATTATCGAAGTAAACAGTGTATCGAAGTTTTTCGGTGATAAGACTGCTTTGGATAATGTGACCTTAAATGTAAAGAAGGGAGAATTCGTGACGATTCTCGGTCCTTCGGGTTGTGGTAAGACCACGTTGTTACGCCTTATTGCCGGCTTTCAGACGGCTTCGGAAGGTGAAATCAGAATATCGGGAAAGGAAATAACACAAACACCGCCCCATAAGCGTCCGGTGAACACGGTTTTTCAGAAATACGCTCTTTTTCCGCATCTGAATGTGTATGATAATATCGCTTTCGGCCTGAAACTGAAAAAAACACCGAAACAGACCATTGAGAAGAAGGTGAAAGCTGCTTTGAAAATGGTAGGCATGACGGATTATGAATACCGTGATGTCGATTCTCTCTCCGGCGGACAACAGCAACGGGTAGCCATTGCCCGTGCCATTGTCAATGAGCCTGAAGTTTTGCTGCTCGACGAACCGTTGGCTGCGCTCGATCTCAAAATGCGTAAAGATATGCAGATGGAGCTGAAAGAGATGCACAAGAGTTTGGGCATTACATTTGTATATGTGACTCACGATCAGGAAGAGGCTTTGACGTTGAGTGATACCATTGTGGTGATGAGCGAGGGACGGATTCAGCAGATAGGTACGCCGATCGATATATACAATGAGCCTATCAATTCGTTTGTTGCCGATTTTATCGGTGAGAGTAATATACTGAACGGTACCATGATCAAAGACAAGCTGGTACGTTTTTGCGGTACGGAGTTCGAATGTGTGGACGAAGGTTTTGGTGAAAACATGCCGGTAGATGTGGTGATTCGTCCCGAAGACCTGTATATTTTTCCTGTATCCGATATGGCACAACTGACAGGAGTAGTGCAATCTTCCGTATTCAAAGGGGTGCACTATGAAATGACGGTGCTTTGTAGTGGTTACGAGTTTTTGGTGCAGGATTATCATCACTTTGAGGTGGGAGCCGAGGTAGGATTGCTTGTGAAACCCTTTGATATTCATATAATGAAGAAAGAGCGCGTGTGCAATACTTTCGAAGGCAAACTGACGGATGAGACTCATGTGGAGTTTTTGGGATGTAACTTCGAATGTGCACCTGTGACGGATATCGCGGCCGGTGCCGAAGTTCGGGTAGAGGTAGGCTTCGATAAGATTATCCTTCAGGATAACGAAGAAGACGGTACACTGACCGGTGAAGTGAAATTCATCCTTTATAAAGGTGACCATTATCATCTGACTGTATGGTCGGATTGGGACGAGAATGTGTTTGTGGATACGAATGATGTTTGGGACGATGGCGACCGCGTAGGTATTACTATTCCTCCCGATGCGATCCGGGTAATTAAAAAATAAAAATGAATTTCAGAGGTGAATAAGTTATCAGTCTTTTTTTCATCACGTAAGAGTTGGACTCTTCCTTACATTATCTTTTCGGCGATATTTGTCGTCATTCCGTTGCTTCTTATTGTGGTTTATGCATTTACAGATGACAACGGACATCTTACTTTGGAGAACTTTGAGAAGTTCTTTACTCATCATGAAGCAATCAATACCTTTGTATATTCTATCGGAATAGCGATTATTACGACGCTTGTATGTATCCTGTTAGGATATCCCGCTGCGTGGATATTGAGCAATGCGAAACTGAACCGTTCTAAGACATTGGTAGTGCTGTTTATCCTGCCCATGTGGGTCAATATTCTGGTACGTACGTTAGCCACCGTTGCCCTTTTCGATTTTTTCCGAATGCCGTTGGGAGAAGGGGCGTTGATATTCGGTATGGTATACAACTTTATTCCTTTTATGATCTATCCCATCTACAATACACTGCAGAAGATGGATCACAGTTATATAGAGGCAGCACAAGATTTGGGGGCCAATCCGGTACAGGTGTTCTTGAAAGCGGTATTGCCCTTGTCGATGCCGGGAGTGATGAGTGGTATCATGATGGTGTTTATGCCTACCATCTCTACTTTTGCCATTGCCGAGTTGCTGACCATGAACAATATCAAGCTTTTCGGTACCACCATTCAGGAGAATATCAATAATAGCATGTGGAATTACGGTGCGGCCTTATCGCTCATCATGTTGTTGCTGATTGCGGCCACTTCACTGTTCAGTACCGACGATAAGGATCATTCTAACGAAGGAGGAGGATTATGGTAAAGAGGATTTTTGCCCAGGCCTATTTGTGGATATTGCTGTTGTTGCTCTATTCGCCCATCGTGATTATTGTGATTTATTCGTTTACCGAAGCCAAAGTATTGGGAAACTGGACAGGTTTCTCAACTAAACTCTATTCTTCGTTGTTTACCACAGGAACGCATCATTCGTTGATGAATGCATTGATAAATACGGTGACTATCGCTCTGATTGCCGCCACTGCATCTACTTTGTTGGGAAGCATTACTGCTATCGGCATTTTTAACTTGAAGAACCGTGCCCGTAAGACCATTGGTTTCGTAAACAGCATTCCCATTTTGAATGGTGATATCATTACCGGTATTTCATTGTTTCTGCTGTTTGTTTCTTTGGGTATCTCTCAAGGATACACTACGGTGGTGTTGGCACACATCACATTTTGTACGCCTTACGTGGTGCTCAGTGTGCTTCCGCGTCTTAAGCAGATGAATCCGAATTTATATGAGGCAGCGCTCGATTTAGGGGCTACTCCCATGCAGGCTTTGCGCAAGGTGATTTTTCCGGAAATCCGTCCGGGGATGATCAGTGGCTTCATGCTGGCGCTGACACTTTCCATCGATGATTTTGCAGTAACAGTATTTACCATCGGCAATGAGGGGCTGGAAACTCTTTCCACCTATATTTATGCCGATGCCCGAAAGGGCGGATTGACACCGGAGTTGCGCCCTCTTTCCACTATCATTTTTGTAGTGGTGTTGGCTTTACTCATTGTCATCAATCATCGTTCAAGCAAAAAATAATGTAATAATGTGCCAATGTGCCAATATGCCAATGTGCCAATATGCCAATTGGCTGCGCTGCAATTGGATGTAATTTGAAGGAATAATCATGCCGCATGGAAATTGGCACATTGGCATATTGGCACATTAAATAATTATTAATGTTATGAGAAAAATTCTATCTATACTCATTTTAGGAATTCTTTTTGCCAGTTGTTACAATACCGGGGAGCCTCGCAAGAATGTACTGAAGATATACAATTGGGCTGATTATATCGGTGAGGGTGTTTTGGAAGATTTTCAGGTTTATTACAAGGAACAGACCGGAGAAGATATCCGTATTGTCTATCAGACATTCGATATCAACGAAATCATGCTTACCAAGATTGAAAAGGGACATGAGGATTTTGATGTGGTTTGTCCTTCGGAATACATTATCGAACGTATGCTGAAAAAGGATTTGTTGTTGCCCATCGATACTGTTTTTGCCCATTCGCCCGATTATATGAATAATGTGGCGCCTTATATCCGTGAGCAGATTAATAAACTGAGTCAGCCGGGACGCCCTGCCAATCATTATGCTGTGTGCTACATGTGGGGGACGGCAGGAATCCTTTATAATAAGGCTTTCGTGACGGAGCAGGATGTAGATACCTGGGGATGCCTTTGGGATAAGAAGTTTGCCGGTAAAATACTGATGAAAGATGCCTATCGCGATGCATACGGGACAGCGATCATCTACTCTCATGCCAAAGAACTGGCCGAAGGAAAGGTGACCGTAGAGCAGTTGATGAACGATTATTCTCCTCAGGCAATGGCTATTGTGGAGAAATATCTGAAAGCGATGAAACCGAACATTGCCGGCTGGGAAGCAGATTTTGGTAAAGAGATGATGACTAAAAACAAGGCTTGGATAAATATGACCTGGAGCGGAGATGCCATGTGGGCTATCGAAGAAGCCGATGCAGTGGGAGTAGACCTCGATTATGTAGTGCCCGAAGAGGGCAGTAATATATGGTATGACGGTTGGGTGATTCCGAAATATGCACGTAATCCGCAAGCAGCCAGTTATTTTATCAATTTCATGTGTCGACCTGATATTGCTATTCGCAATATGGATGCCTGCGGATATGTAAGTGCTATTGCTTCTCCCGAAATAATGGAGGAGAAAATCGATACGACCTTGACTTATTATTCCGATCTCAGTTACTTTTTCGGGCCGGATGCCGATAGTATTCAGATAAACCGTATCCAATATCCGGACCGTAGTGTGGTGGAACGTTGTGCCATGATTCGTGATTTTGGTGATAAGACGAAAGACGTACTCGAGATATGGTCACGTATCAAAGGGGATAATCTCGGTGTGGGGATCACGATACTTATTTTTGTGGTGGTCGGCGTAATGAGCGGCTGGATGATTTATAAACGTGTGCAGCGTTATCAGCGTAATAAGTTGCAGAGACGGCGTAGCCGTAGACGACGGAGTCTGAATCATTGAAACGGGCTGTGTTCCGTACTGGAATATACGATACTTAATACTGGAATATACGATGTTCAATACTGGGGGTAACCGTATTTTATCCTAAAATGAATCGTTTTTTCATTCATAGGTATTTAATCTATTTTTTCAATTTTTAATTGACACCCATAACAGCATTTCCCTTATACGAGCGTCTAATAAACAAAGCCAGACGCCGTATGAGGGATTTTTTCATTTATACTATTCTATGTTTATTCTGTTTCGCCCCGGCGGCGGCACAGGAAGTTCCGTTCGAGGGACTCCATCTGGATGATTTGATTTCAATCCCCGGCGAGCGAAAGCCGGGGATTATCAATCATCCTGTTTCTGCTTTTGAATTACCCGGTTTCAAATTGCTTCCTTCCGGGCATGCGCATCTTCTCCGTCATTATCCCGGAATTTCTTTACCTAGTATGCCCCCGGTCCCTTTTCCGGAAAAGAACAATCTCCGGAGTTATTCTTTCTGGCAACCCTTGAAGCGGTTGACAATAAGGGGGAACTACTTCTTTTCAGGAATATTACCGGTAGAAACTTACTCTTCTACTACGGTTCGCTCGGATGTAGAGGCTCGTTACCGGTTGACGAATAAGTTTTCACTTTATATGTCTACTAACTATCTGTCCGACAGATACCGTACCCCACGTTCCCTCTATACGAGGGGAACAAGTGCCGGAGTCGCTTATCAATTGTCCGACAGGTTTTTGTTAAAGGCCGGCGCCTCTTATCAATATAATACTGTCCTTCGAAAATGGGAATGGATATACATGACTGGTCTTGTTTTCTGTTTTTGAAGTCTGTTTGTCATCTTTTGAAATCCGTTTGTCACCCTTTTCTGTTTTTTTTGCATTTATTTTTAAAGAATTTGTCGATTTCTTTTCTCAATCCCCACTTAATGCCTATATTTACCACGTTTTAAAGATTTCTGATAAGTAAGATACGGTTCCTTTTCAATGTTATTGCAGAGTTATTTATCTCCTTAATAAGACTTCTCTAACAAAATCATTTTATTATTTAAGAATTAATTATTTTTTTTCGATGAACATTTTTATTGCAGGATTGAGCTATAACATTAGCGATTCCGATTTAACAGAGTTGTTTGCAGAGTATGGAGAAGTAGCCTCAGCAAGAGTTATTTCTGACAGAGAGACAGGCCGTTCCAAAGGTTATGGTTTCGTAGAGATGGCAGATGAAGAAGCCGGTGATAAGGCGATTGCAGCATTGAACGAAGCAGAAGTAGATGGCAGAAAACTTGCTGTATCTGTAGCTCGCCCTAAAGAAGAATCTGCTCCTCGTCGTAGCTACGGCGGTGGTGGTAATCGTGGTGGTGGCTACGGTGGCGGTAACCGTGGCGGTGGTTACGGTGGCGGTCGTGACAGATATTAATCTGACAAAAAGCGGTAACGCTATGTACGCATAGTAAAAGGGCATCCGGAGAAATATTTCCGGATGCTTTTCTTTTATTGAATACGTCAATCTGCGTCTTCTCCCTTTACTTCTCCTTCCACTCTTCTCAAAGGCCTGGCATCTTCCCTTGATGAGGGGACTCGTTTTATTTCTCCTGATTTTGCTGTAATTCAGCAAGTTCTTGTTATATTTGTGAAATGGGAGAAACACTATCAGACATCGCACTTTATCATGAGCATAGGGTAAAGGCGGATACGGACGGTTTGGTGTCCGAACGAACCTGGGATGATTTGAATATGGACGACGTTTTTCTGTCTGCCGATTACACTTCTTCTTGTGTGGGCAGACAGTACCTGTATGATGTATTGCATTACAATCGTCCGTCGGCAATAGCCGTTCATGAGGACATATTGCATACGCTTTCTTCCGATACGACATTGCGCAGTGACATTCAGAAGGAATTAAAAAAGTTGAATCATTCGGACGCCTGTTCGATAGCTTCCTTGTTATCGGCAGATCATCCGGTCAGTTCCCGTTCTTTTTATCGGTTGTTGAGGGTCTTGCAATTTGTCCCTGTGCTTTCTTTGGGGTTGTTGTACGTCACTTCTTCCGTCTGGTTTCTTTGGCTGATGTTAGTAGGCTTGCTGGTGAATCTTATCTTGCATTATCGCAAAAAGACAGAGATGCAGGCATATCTTTTCTCCGTTCCGCAATTATTGAACCTGTTGAAGCAATCGGAAAAACTGGCCAAGCGCCCGCTCTGCCTTTCGGTCGATAAAGAGATTACCGGCGTTTTGGCCGATTTAATCTCTTTGAGGAAGCGGCTGGCTTCTTTTCGTATGGGTATTCGTCTGGAAAATGATCTGGTTCTTATTGCCTATTTCTTTACGGAACTGCTGAATATGTTCTTTTTGCTGGAAGCGATTTCTACCTCCCGTGCTTTTTTTCTTTTACAGGGTAAGCAGCAGAAGATAGAACAGGTGTTCCGTTTCTTCGGGTTGGTCGATGTGTTGTGTTCCGTATCGATGTTTCGGGAGTCATTGCCCTATCACTCACTGCCCGGACGTTGCCGTGAGGGTGAATCTTTTCATGTGGCGGATATCTATCATCCGCTTATCGGCCATTGTGTTTCCAATACGGTTACCCTTCATGGCAAGTCTGTGTTGATCACCGGTTCCAATATGTCGGGAAAGACGAGCTTCATCCGTTCGATAGGAGTTTGCCAGCTTGCTGCCGAGGCGTTGAACACCTGTTTTGCGCGCAGTTTCCGTTACCCTTCGGGTATGCGGCTTGCTTCCGCCATTCATATGGAGGATAGTTTGCTGGAAGGAAAGAGTTTTTTCTTGCAAGAGGTGCAGACGATTAAGGAGATGATTGATTTGAGCAGGGAAGGGAATCATCTCTTTTTGCTGGATGAGTTGTTCAAGGGAACGAATACCGTAGAGCGCATTGCCATTGCCAAAGCGGTGCTTTCGGCATTGATACGGCAAAGGAACATCGTATTCGTATCTACCCATGACATCGAACTGGCATCTTTGCTGAAAGATGAATACGACCTGTATCACTTCTGCGAGAATGTGGAAAACGGAGTTTTGTCTTTTGATTATAAACTGAAACCCGGTCCGGTTACGGAACGTAATGCCATTCGCATTCTGGAAATCTGCGGATACCCGCAGGAAGTAGTGCAGGAAGCATACAGTGCGGTAGGGCAGACCTCTCAACTCTGATTCTATTCCAGCTCACCGGCAGGGGTAAAGGTCATAGTGACTTTCGTATAGCTTTCTACCTGCGATTCTATCGCTATCTTGCCGCCGTATACCGATACGATTTTCATAGACAGGCTGAGGCCGATACCTTGTCCCGCATACTCGCGCGTGTTGCTTGCCCGGTAGAAAGAGTGGAAAATGTGTTGTATCTCTTCTTCCGGAATACCGATTCCATAATCTTTCACTTCTATGACGGGCGCGTTTTCACGAATGCTTAAACTGACATCTACCTGCCCTTTGGAGTACTTCCGGGCATTATCGATTACATTTTGGAAGGCTATGCGCAGCAGATAGAAATTGGCCGTAACGAGAGCATGGCCTTCCGGCACATCGGTATGGAACATCACTTGGGGGTATTGTAGGCATAAGTCGCGTAAAAGCACCACAAGGTCCATCTCTTCCCTTGCGTTTTGCAGGATGCCATCCACTTATCTGCTGAAGCCACCAAAAGCATGTCAAACGTATCCGGAAGAGATTCTCGTAAATCTGTATACTGCATATCTTGAAACCGATAACCACACACGACAATTCCATTGTTCCAGTTATCAGCATACTGCAAAACCTTAGCTCCTGTCAAACATACCGCAGATACTTCAATACCCGCACGAACCAAACTATTACGGATATTTACTGCATTTTCCCTCTTTGGGAAAACGACAATAATGTTGCTCATATCTGCTCAC